>ENA-UPAD01002073-UPAD01002073.1-bioreactor-metagenome-genome-assembly--contig:-NODE-2073-length-16565-cov-5.670684_pt1 | contig 16565 bp, 17 predicted proteins | sample MGYA00238179_ERZ772710 | MGnify/ENA primary metagenome ERZ772710 (study PRJEB29004, sample SAMN07631245) | bioreactor metagenome | isolation source: Switchgrass digestor | place: USA: Dartmouth...
CATGCCGACAACAACCAGCTTATAAAAGCTTTGCGTGAGGCGGAAAGCTATAAGGGCCCGTCACTGATAATATGCTATTCGCCCTGTATCAATCACGGCATAAAGGAAGGAATGGGCCGAAGCATGGCCACTATAAAGAAAGCCGTAGAGGTGGGTTACTGGCATTTATACAGATATAATCCCATGCTTAAAAAAGAAGGAAAGAACCCGTTTATCCTTGACTCTAAAGAACCGACGGGTGATTTCCGTGAGTTCTTAATGGGACAGGTCCGTTTCAGTTCTTTGATGAAAGCTTCTCCGGAAATTGCTGAAGAATTGTTTGAACGGGCCGAAAAGTATGCAAAGGAAAAATATGAAATATACAAACAGATGGCATCGCAGGAACCCATCAATGTGTAACAACGATTAAATTAATATGTGATAGCATTAATATGTGATATCATTAATATGTAATAAACTATGGTTACAATAAATATGTAATTATAATCGCAGATAATATGATTATGGTTATTGTAAATTTATAGTCAGGTAATACCGGTCAAGATTAATGTTATTAGAAAATACGGTAAATCGGGAATCAAGTGAATGTTCCCGGTTTGCCGTATTTATTTGTTATGGCGGCTTACAGGAATCCCTGTCTACTTTCCTATCGTGCAAGGGGAATATATTTTTTATGCTATGGGAACCTTAATTTGGTTCCGGAACTTTAATATGGATATTGAGCTATAAATTACATAAGGAAAAACAGCAATCTATATATTAAATTATATATTAAGCTGTTATAATTAATTATACGGTTTTACGGCTTATATTAAATAATACGACAAAGGGGTGGCTTTTGCAGATGATGAAGTCTATAATTACCAAAACCGTTGCTGCAGGGAGGAAAGAGGAAGAAGTTATTTATAACCTTATTTTCCGGAATGCTCTTTACAGCCTTGAATGTATAAGGGTGGGCGGTAATGAAAACGAACCAAATCATTATTGTTATGTAGAAAATATTACGGAAGACGAAACCGAAGCGGAAAATTGCCTGCGTATTTTGGCAAGAGGAAAAGTAATGCCGGTACATATCAATGACGTAATTGAAGATTATTTAAAATAGTTACGCCGAACAGTCGGGAAAATAATTTTAATCGGTAATGCTGAACTGCCGTGATTTGCTTGTCCTGCCGGATTATAAAAGTCTGTCAGGGACGGAGAGAGTCACGGCATTTTTTATTAATGAAGAATTGCCGTTTCAGCGTGACCATAAAATCATATGACAGGGCTTATTTTAATTCAAAACTTAAATCCCTGAATACTTAGGAAAGTGTTAGGAGATTATAGTTATATGGATTATGCAATATTTATCTTGAAAGAAGGATTTTCATGGATAGGCGCATTAATTCTTCGTATATAAAGGAATTGTTTTCAAAAAGCAGCGACGTGGAAGTCAGGCCTATAAAGATTAATCAAAACAATATGGTTATACATTTGTTCTGTGTTGACGGCCTTAGTGATCAGGAATTGTTTGATGAAGCCGTACTTAAGTCCTTAAAGTTTGATCCGTATCTGGCAGGGTGTAAAACCGAACGCCAGATGATGGATTATTTGCTTGAAGGCGGCGCTTATCATGTATTTACGTCGGAAGAGTCCGATTATGATCTTTTGATTAAGTCCGTCTTAAGCGGCATGGTCGCTCTGATATTTGATGCGGAAGGAAAAGCCGTTGTCTATGATTTAAGAAAGTTCGAAAAACGTTCCATCCAGGAACCTACAGAAGAAAATGTCATAAAAGGTTCCAAAGAATCCTTTATCGAAGCCATGAGGACCAATACGGCATTAATCCGCAGAAAAATACGCTCGGAAAATCTGGTGGTTGAAAAACTTAGTGTGGGCAGACTTTCAAAAACCGATATATCCCTGATTTATATAAGAGATATAGCAAATCCCGATACGGTCAATAAAATCAGAGATATTATAAACAATATCGATATCGACAATGTTCCAACGGCGGCATTTATAGAAGAATTCCTGATAGACAATAAAAACAGCATATTCCCTCAGGTTATGTATACCCAACGGCCGGACCGGGTGTCGGCAAATTTATCCGACGGAAGGGTGGCCCTGGTGGTGGACGGCATACCCTTTGTGTATATTCTTCCGTGCCAGTTACCCATGCTTATGCAGTCGCCGGATGATTATGCCAACCATTTTTTAATCGGCTCAGCCCTCCGGTTTATACGATACTTGTCGATGGTAGTGACCCTGTTTTTACCGGCTTTTTATATTGCCGCTTCCACTTATCAAAGCCAGATGTTTCCGGTACAGTTGTCTTTGTCAATTCAGGCTGCGAAACAAAACGTGCCTTTTTCTTCGGCAGCGGAAGTTTTCGGGCTTTTGATTTCATTTGAAATTTTAATAGAAGCGGGACTCAGACTGCCGCAAGCCGTGGGAACTGCCATGTCAATTCTTGGCGGTTTGGTTGTAGGCCAGGCTGCCGTTGAAGCCAACCTTATTTCCCCGGCGGTGGTAGTTATTGTTGCCCTGGCGGGTATAAGCGGTTTTGTGATGCCCAATCAGGATTTAAGCAGCGCTGTGAGACTTACAAGGTTTATCCTAGCCGTTTTGGCGGCAGTGGCCGGTTTTTTCGGTCTGGTAATCGGGCTTATTGTACTTGTCACCCATCTTTGCAGCATTGACAATTACGGTACCGCATATATGTCGCCTTTTGTGGATGTGGAAGAAAGAAATATAAAGGATACAATTTTCCGTTTCCCGGTAAGATATTTCAAGAAAAGACCGGATGATATCGCGTATATAAACAAAACAAAGCAAGGGGAAGACAAAGATGAATAGGTTAAAACTTATGATACCGTTTTTATGCCTGTGCCTTTTCGGCGGATGCAGCCACGATATGAACAGGAGAGAAATTGATGAGATAAATTTTATACATGTACTTGGTATAGACTATTCGGAGAAAGAATACGTCCTGACGGCCGTATACAGCGCAAGTCAGGGAGCGGATGCGGAAAAAACAGACGCCGGCGAGGAGGAAATTTCACAAGGCAAAGGAGCCACTCCTTTTGAAGCATTTCAGGATTTGAAATTAAAAAACAAGAAGACGGTTTCCATTGCCAATACAGGATACTTTCTTATAGGAGACGGTGCGGCAAGACACGGGATTGAAAGATGTATTGACTTTCTTTCCAGAGACGAAACCGTGAAAATGGAATCCCTGTTATTTGTAACTAAGGATATTCAGGCGGAAGATTTTATAAACCAAAGCCTGGAAAACGAACAGGTAATCCATGAGGATCTGGAAGCAATAGAACAAAAGCAGCATGAACTGGTTACAAGGAACGATAATACTTTGGTGAATATTCTAAACGAGATTGAAAGCAACATGACCGGTATCCTGATACCTTATCTAATTTCTGAAAATAATTCGTTTTTAATTCAGGGCTATGCGGTATTCGACAGAACAGCCCTGGTGGATTATCTGGATGCCGAAACCTCATCTGGAGTAAATTTTATGAAAAATATAGTCCGGGCATATCCGATATATCTTGAGGATGTGGGATTAACCGTTACCGGTTCGGAATGCAAATTAAGCTCCGAAATAGAGGATACCCGGATTAAGGTCAAAGTCAGTCTGGATTTTGAAACTGCGGTTAAGGAGATTAATACCGATAAGGATATATTTGCCGGAGACGAGCTTGACAGACTTATCGATATGCAGGATGTATATATAGTTGATATTATTACAAAAGCCGTTAATTATTCGGTTCAAAACAAAATAGATATCCTGCAGATTTCAAGACTTATACAAAACCGGTACGCAAAAAAATGGAAGGATTATGAAGAAAACTGGAATGAATTCATACCTGAAATACAATATGAAATCGCAGTAAACTCCAGGATTACGAAATCATTTATGTTAAACGATTAGGAGTATCGGAATTGTGAAATATTTATACATTGAATCTTTTAATTTAAAAAACATAAAATTATTATTTGGAGGCGGAAATGATATTCGTATTTTTGGCTCTTTTGATCGTTTCCTTTATCAGGGAAAAAGACAGGATACTGAATAAAAAAATCAATTTATTTGTATTTATGTTTTTATCGGTTATCGGAATAGTGCTTGGCATTGTCCGTATGATCTATCCTTATATTCCGAGTATGGCCAGTTTGCTTGAAAAATATATAAAATGAAATTTGATGCTGAAGATTCTATTTGATCTGTTGGTCCTAAAATACTTGAAATGAGGTAACAGTATGAATAAGCAGTTATCCATACGACAGGCTGTTTTTTTGTATATGTTTATAACGATATCTCCCGTTTTAAGGCAGATACCTTCGGCTTTGGCCAGAGAAGCCGAAAGAAACGGAAGTTTAAGCCCTTTTTTTGCCATACCCCCTATTCTTATTCTTACGGGAACGATAATTTTACTTATAACTTCCTACCCGGGTTTTAATCTGTATGAAATTGCGGTTCAACTGGCGGGAAAGGTTTTTGCCAGGTTCATAATGTTTTTATATCTTATCTGGGCTTTGCTGTATCTGTCGGCAAAATTAAATGCCTATGCCTTAAGCATACAATTCACCCTTATGCCTAAAACAGGCTCCGATTTCTTCATTCTGGTAATGCTGGTTTTGGTATATTATGCGCTTTTAAGGACAAGCAAAACAATCTTTCGTTTTTCCGAATTTGCCCTGGGCCCCATATTTTTCTTAATCGGTATACTTTTTATCTGTGCGGTCGGCAAACTTCGAACCGATTATCTGCTTCCGGTATCGACGACTGAAATACCTTCTGCCGCCATGGCTTCTAAACATGTGATTGCGGCGGGCGGAAATATGATTATTATCATGTTTTTTGCGGACAATTTCGGAATATCCATTACTAAAAATCAATTAAGGAAATTCTGGACCGGTGCATGGATATTCATAGTTTTCAGTTTTATCATTACCGTTTTTACCTTCGGAATAACGGGAGCGCTTTTAACTGCAAATCTGCCGTTCCCGTTTTATATCACCGTAAAGAGCATTTCATTTTTCAACGTTTTTGAAAGATTTGAGGTACTGGTTACTCTAATATGTATATTGTCCGACTATGTATCCATCTGCGTTATGTTTATTGTTGTGATGTATATAATTAAGTGGCTGTTTGGCCTTAAAGAGACCGGGTTTTTGTTTGTGCCTCTGGCGGCGGTTGTTTATTATCTGACCTTTTATGTATGTAAAACGCAGTTTGAATACGATTTTTTATATAACAAATTAATTGTAAACCTCAATCTTATTTTCCAGTATGTCATTCCTTTGCTGCTAAGCCTGTTCTGCCTGGTAAAAAGAAAACATATCAGGAAGCAATATTAGAATATGATTATTTTTCGTTTCTGTATTTAATTCAGTAATAAGTAAAAAAATAAACAGCTAAGGTGTTGAAAAAAATGTAAATTTGATTTTATAAGTATTATTAATTTAGATGACAACTTTATGTTTCATTAGCCGCAAAAGGAATTTTGAATTTATGTTTATTCAATTTTTGCTTATTCATAAATATGAATTTCGATATCTTCATCGTCATATTTATATATTTGATGCTTTATAAAATCTTCGGCGGCCGGATCGACAAACTGGTACACCCGGTGATATTCCTTGGTTTCGGGATCTTTTACGGTTTCGCTACGATTTTTATGTAAGAATTTGATGATTTCATAACAGTCAATCCATATTTCGTTGACGCTGTCTTTTTGTGATTCGTCAAATATTAGCTGTATACCGAAATGAAGATGAGGGGTTCGGATATTGTTGACGTTTTCTTTTATACTGTATCCGCTTCTGCCCAGATACCCGATAACGTCCCCGGCCTGGACCACGCTTCCAACCTGCAGGGATTTATTATAAGGAAAGTTTTGCCTCAGATGGGCATAGTAATAATATCTTTTTTTATCGAAGCTGCGGATGCCTATTCTCCAGCCCCCGTATCTGTTCCAGCCCAGAGCTTCCACATATCCCGATTCCACCGCGATTATGGGTGTGCCTACCTGCCCAATCATATCATGGCCCAGATGTTTTCTTTTAAAACCGTAGCTTCTTGATACTCCAAAATCGTCAAAATGACTGTAAGGGTAATTTTTTGCTATGGGAAGGAAGGCTTTAAGGCCGTATTTTTCTTCCCACCGCTTCCCCCCGGGAGCGGTTTCGTCCGGGACTTCAATTTTGTATTCACCCACCATTCCGCCAAGGACCGCCGAATATGCCTCCAGGTAATAATCGTAATATTTCATGTCTTTGGTTATGGACTGCATGGTCTCTTCCTTGCTCAAAAGCTTATTTGCCAGATCCGTCATATGTTTTTCCCTGTATCTAGAAAAGTCCCCGCCATATTTTGCTCCAAGATAAGCCAAAAGTTCAATCCAGTTAAGATGAACTTCACCGTCATGCGTTTCAACATCGTAGCGGTAGGCCCTGTCCATGGCTTCTTTTGTTACATCGAAACTGACCCATTTTATGAATTTTTTTTCGGTATTATATAAGGATGCATACAAGGCCGCATCGTATTCCAGGCCCTGTTTGATTATTACGGAGGAGAGAATCAATATTATTATCAGTTCACAAATGATAATATGCCCTGCTTTTTTTCTAGGCAGCATTAATAAAACTTCCCTATATTAGAACTCGTAATATCTTATGAGTTATAGCCGCCTTTCATTCCGTTTATTCAAACTCGTCATTTTTCAATTCTTTATGGTATTTTAAATATATGTTTATATCGTCTTTTGTGCTGTCGAAAGTGGCAAGAATAACTTCTTTTATGTCTATCCCTTTTTGACTGAGTTTTTTATTTAACCAGGCTTCGGTTTTTCCAGTACTTTTAAGATTATCTTTCATTATGCGGCCGTCTATTATGACAGTTGCCAAGGGCCTGGACTGTACCGGATTTAAATTCATGTCAGACGGACAAACGGGCCGCTTGGACGACATCGGTAGAATACTTATCTGACCGTTGCTTTCAAGGAAAATGGCGTATATCTCTTCCAGGTCAAAATAACCCTGTAATCTGCATTCAGCCAGGAGTTCGCCAATATCTATCTTTGCATGCAGCAGATTTTTTTCGTAAATCTGGCCGTCACGGTACAGGATCAGAGTCTGGCCCTGAATAAATCTCCTGAGTTTTATGGATTTGCAGGTTAAATAATTGATGGTTATAGTAACAAGTGAAAGTACCGTCATGGATATCAAGGGTTCTATAATAGTAGCGGTAGACATTGCCGCCATTTCTCCGGCAATCGAACCGATGGCTATGCTGCTTATATAGTCGAACATGCTCAGCTGGGACATTTCTCTGTTGCCCATGATTTTAGTAAGGAGAAACAATGCCGATAAGGAAACGAAAGATGAAAGCAGTACTTTACCTATTTGCATTATATTTCCTCCTGTTGGTTTATTATAATATCGATGTATAATAGTTCATTGTTTTATTGAAAAATGAATTAAGATAAAAATAGTTTTATGCAAATGAGGAAAATATATTATTTGCAAAATAATTTTTGTAATTTTTTAAATTCAGGGTTCATAAAAACAGTCTTATGGATTACCGTATGTTATAGGTATTCCTATAAGTAAGTTATATAGATAAGTCATGAAAAAAGTTATGGTATGGAAAAGAAAGATTATATAGTAAATATAAGTTGCGCAAGCAAAAATGAGTTTTCCTGTATAAATCGTAATAATTAAGGAATTATATAGATTGGTGGTATAAAAACGGAATAATAACCATGACTATACGGTTTCATGAAAGGAGCTTGTTTATTATGAAAGCATATGTTGATCAGGACGGCTGCATCAGTTGCGGACTTTGCATCGATGTTTGTCCCGAAGTTTTCAGTTACAATGAGGACGGTAAATCCCAGCCAATAGAAGACGATATTCCCGAAGATTGTCTGGAAAGAGCCGAAGAAGCCAGGGACGGCTGTCCGGTCAGTGTTATAGATCTAAGGGATTAGGGAAATTGAGTGCCGAATTCGGTAAACCGTAATGTACACATTAAATACACCGATGGGATTTGATTTGTCAAAAGCGGATATAAAAAGTCTGTAAGTAAGAATCAGATTCCATCGGTGTAATTATATATTCATGGATTATAGCCTTTATTATGTCCGGAATTCTGTCCGCAAATATGCCTTTATTGATATTTATGCTTTTATCTTCATACATTTTTTTTATTTTATTATGAAACGATACATATTTCATACCGCAGCTTTTGCAACTCCCGTTATATAGTCGGATATCCTAACGGGACCGTCCAGGATTTCCCGTCCGACATAAAGGGTCCGGTCCGGTTTTGTCATGATTGCCCATTTGACTAAGGATATGGCGCCGTTTATTATTTCGATTCCCGTAATATGTCTGGGGTGAACGCAGCAACCGTCGTTAAAATACAAAGCTTCTCCGGGTTTCGGAAAGACGGGTCTGTGAGTATGACCGGCGATTATCATTTGCCTGTTTTTTTCTGACCAGTCGGAAAGCCTTTTTTCAACTTTGTTTTTGCGTTCGCTGTTTTTGGAAGCGCTTGTAGGATCCCTGATTCCTATTAGCTCCAGGGGTTTCCATATATAACGCACCATAAAACGGGACAGGCGCCAGAAAGTATCGTTTAATAAATCAGCCTGATGCCCGTGGGTAAGGAAGATCTGACATGGAATGTTGCGGTTTTCCAATATCAGTCCTTCGGTTATCTTAATACCGGGAAAAAGCGGCATTACCGAATTTGTACTGTTGCAAAAGAAAGAGTTGCATTTTGTTTTAGAATATTTCGGGTCCTTTTTGATGATATCGTGATTGCCGTATATCATGTAAAATCTGCCGGCACGGTAGAACTGGGACATAAGCCAAAATGCATCGCTATGGGTACTTATTATCCCGTCGATACTGCGGTTTTCCCATAATTCATCCCCGTCCCCAAGTTCTATATATGTGAAACCCCTTTCGTAATAATATTGCAGTGCCGCACAAAACAGATTTTGATTATCGGAAAAGTTGTCGGCCCATCCGCCTTCCCCTCTGTGGCAGTCACTCATAATGATAAACCTGGAATAGTCATTGAAAGGGATCCTGGGAGAAGAGGCAAGTACCTGCGTAAGTCTTTTCGAAACGCTCAAAGCATCACCCCTCCTCTTCAAGCTCCTGCTTGCTTAAAAATCTTTGAATCCGGTTATATCCTTCAAATACCTGATGAGGTTTGCCCATATTCATAATCTGATTATACATTTGCGGCGACTGCTGTTTGACATAGGACAGTTTATCAAGTGTATTGGTATATGCCTGTGTCAGGTATTGATATGCCTCGCAGAATGAACGGTTGTTCCGCTGCATGATGCTGACTGTCAGCGCATTTCTTGTTGAAGGCTGAGGGGTATGGGGCTTGTCAAAATGAACATAAACCCGTCTTCCTCTGACGCCGTATTCGCTTTCACTGTATCCGGCTTCTTTCAGTCCCCTGACAAAAGCTTCTGTCATTTCCCGGTCGTGCAAATCAAGAATAATATCCATGGCAAGTTCCGAAGGCTGGGAAAACTCACCAAGTTTAAAGCCTGTCAGCCACCAATGGTAGCCGGTCCGCGTAAACAGAATATTGCCGTTCTTTCTTAAAATGAATGACATATTTATTCTGTCTTCGTCTTTTACGCAGTGATAGAAGGTGCCTTTGAATATACCGGGAATGTCCAGATCCGGTTCACTGGTATAATATATACCTACTTCCGCGCCGGTAGTCATGCCGTATTGCCCCTTCCAGAATTCCAGCAGCCACTTTTTATCCCTGTATCTGAAATAAATCGGTTCACAGTCTATTATCATGCTGAATAAGGCACTGGCCTCGTCATAAAGTCTGCAATATCCGAATTTTCTTTGCCAGCAATCCATTAAGGAATAAAACAAATCATTCGACGGATCATAAGCAAAACCGAAAGGCTTTAAATCCTTGTTCAGTTGTTCCAGCCTTTCGCGTTCCGTTCCGATAATATCGGTAACAGGAGGGACATAAGCTTCTTCTTCGCCTTCTTTTCTTTTTTTCTTGCGTCTTATGAATCTGAAAAGCAAAGAGAATACAAGCAGCAGAATACCAATAACCGCTAAAGTCAGTATTTTATTTTCTATATAAAAGTTCCATATAAGAAAAACATAATCCGTATAAGCCGTAAGGCTTGTAAAGAAAAGAAGAGACATAACAAAACTCCTTTCTTTTTTATAACATCATATTCGCAATGTTTGGATGTTGTTAAAAGAAAGGAGTAAAAAAATAAAATTTTGTTGAAATCTGATGAAAAATAAAAGGAAAAATCTTACCGTAGAATCTGTAATTTTAAGTATTTTTTCTGTTTATATTTGAAATGATATTACTGATTACAATATTTTATATTCCGGTAATTCCGTAACCGGCAAATCCGGCTCGTGGCCTTATTAAATATTTACAATAAAGCACCAGATAATGTATTTAGCAGGTGCATATGTTACTATTTATAGTCTATAAACTTGACAATTACACATGCAAGTATTATTATCGGATATGTATACAAGTACTGATTCAAAGGTGTTTGTATATATTCCGAAGGAGATTTTGTGTTGTTTTGTCAAAATTTTAACCATCAATACAACCATAAACAGGAGGACTTAAGTCTTGAAGAAATATTTCCATGGTGGTATACATCCGTCTGACGGTTCCGACAAAATATTAAGCAATCAAGTACCGATCCGCATGTATACACCCCAATCGGTAGAAATATCCATGAAACAGTCGCCGAACGGTTTCTGCAATGCTGTCGTAAAAGTAGGTGACAATGTTTCAAAGGGAGATCTGATAGGTATCCCGAGGGGGTTCGGTGCCGCAAATATTCATGCAAGTATCGGAGGAACGGTGACAGATATTATAAAGACTAAAGATAATCAAGGCAGGGAATTTGAAACAGTAGTGATACGTTCCGAAGAAAATGAAAATGCGGCAAAAGATCTTCCTGATAAAGAGTATGAGAAAAAAATTGTCGACATCACATCTTTTTCTAGAGATGAAATCATAAAAAAGATGGATGAAGGCGGACTTATAGGTATGGGCGGGGCCGGTTTTCCTACCCATATAAAGTATGAGACAAAAGACGAAATCAATTATATTCTTATCAACGGAGCCGAGTGTGAACCCTATCTGACCTGTGACCATATGCTTATGAAGGAACATGGGTATGCAATAATAAACGGGGTTCATTTGTTTATTAAGGCGGCAAATGCCAAAAAAGCCTACATTTGCATAGAGGACAACAAACAGGATGTCGCCCATGAACTAAAGAAAATCATTTCGGATAAGGAACTGCCCATAGAAATTCTAATACTGCCTACAAGATATCCCCAGGGCGGAGAACGGCAGCTCACTGAGGCCGTACTTCGTAAGGAGGTGCCTGCCGGCTCATTGCCTTCGGCCGTAGGAACGATAATCAATAACGTAGGTACCGCAAAAGCCCTGGCAGATATAGTATTAGGCGGTGAACCGGTAATATCCCGGGTGGTCACTGTAACCGGAAAAGTGAAAAATCCATGCAATTATCTGGTACCCATAGGCACAAGATATTCAGAACTGATACAGGAATCCGGCGGATTTACGGCCGAGATATGCAGGGTAATAGAAGGCGGTCCTATGACCGGAAATTGCATAATGATAGGAAAAGAACCTGAAAAAATAATGGGAAGCGTGGCTAAAAACACTTCGGGCTTGCTGGTGCTTGAAGATTTCGAAAAAACGGAATCCCCCTGCATACGCTGCGGTGAATGCGAAAGAGTCTGTCCGGCAGGATTGGCTCCTTATAAAATAGATTTCGCCGAAATAGAGGGCGATATAAATCTGTGTGAGAAGCTCTATGCAACCGAATGTATCAGTTGCGGCAGTTGCTCCTATGTCTGTCCTGCTAAAAGAGAATTGGCATATCGGATAACCAAGGCTAAAAATGAGATTTTCAGGATGAGACGGGAGAGGAGTGGTAAATAGTATGAAACTGAAGTTTGTAGAACGGTTACATGGAGTCAGCCCTCACATCACAATGGACAGATCCACAAAAGAGATAATGCAGGACGTTGTTATAGCGTTAACACCGGCTTTTTTGGGTTCCATATACTTTTTCGGTATCAATGCCCTTATACTGGTTCTAACTGCCGTTACGACCTGTGTCTTATCGGAATACGTATGGCAGAAAATAAGAAGGGAAAAACTGACCGTAGGAGACTGGAGCGCGGTCGTTACGGGAATGCTTCTGGCATTTAACGTTCCTGCCACCACACCCATTTGGGCCGTTATGGTTGCGTCTGTTTTTGCCATAATCGTTGTAAAGCAGTTTTTCGGAGGAATAGGCAGCAATTTTGCCAATCCGGCGTTAATGGGAAGGGCCCTGTTATTGTTCTTATGGCCTTCAACCATCTCAGGTTATGTCACCACATATCATGCCGGCACCGATGCCATAAGTTCTGCAACGGTTCTGGGATTATATAAAAGCGGCGCACAAATTACAGAATATTCAAAGTGGGACATGTTTATCGGAAACATACCCGGATGCCTTGGTGAGACCAGTAAATTGCTCCTGCTGATAGGATTTGCATATTTGTGCTACCGCAGAGTGGTAAATATGGCGGCTGCAGGTGCCTATATCCTTACGGTTTTACTTGTAACTTTCATATTCTCCAATGAGGGATTGTTCCAGGGAGATATATTGACCAACTTATTGTCCGGAGGACTTATACTGGGTGCCTGCTACATGATGACCGATTACGCTTCGGTGGCTCCGAGAGTCAAAGTAACTTTGGCCGTAATTGCAGGTCTTGTTACTGCCGGGATAAGATTGTGGGGCAAACTGCCCGAGGGTGTAAGTTACGGTATTTTGGTGGCAAACTGTTTGTCCGGACTGGTTGACAGTATAATAAAACCCCATATTTATGGTGTAAATGTCAGGAAAAATAAAGTATAATTGATATGAAATATTAAAAATTTAAAATAGAGAGAGGTAATATGATGAAAGACAACAGACTAAAAGGAATTATTGCATTGGCGGTTGTAACCGTAATTTCCTTCGGAATTATTTATGGCAGCAAAATATTGGTGAAGGATGAAACCGGAAACGGAAACAATACAGACAATAATCAGAATCAGGAAGAACTTCCCGGAGCAATTGACGTATCCGGAGCGGAAGGAATTGTTTCCGCAAGAGAGCTTACCGACGACAGCGGTAATATAACCGGATATTCGGTGGTATCCCAGGCCAAGGGATTTGGAGCACAGCCGGTAGTCATGGAAATAATTTTTGACAAGGACGCAAAAACTATTCAGGAAGCTAAAGTTGTAAGCCATTCCGAAACTCCGGGATACGGAGCAAATATGGAGCAGGAAAGCTTCTTAAATCAGTTCAAGGGTATTAAGGCGCCCATTTATCTTAAAGGACAGGCTCCGGCATCGGCAGCAGACGACGGACAGAACGGAGGACAAGACGCTTCAGAAACCTCAGGCGGTTTCAAAGACGGTATTTATCGGGTGGAAGCCGACAGCAGGGATAATCAGGGATACCTTTACATGCTCACATTGAAGGTTGAAAACGGTGCTATAACCTCCGTTGTTTTCGATGCCATGAACGAGATAGGGGAATATAAGAGCTACCTGTCTTCAGTCGGCAAATATGTTATGACCGAGGACGGACTGACCTGGAAAGAACAGGCCGACGCTTTGGCACAGTATGTAATTGAACACCAGTCGACAGAAGGACTTACCGTTGATGAGAACGGCAAGACGGATGTTGTGGCGGGTGTTAGCATCAGTATAAATGATTTCCTTGATCTTACGGAAAAGGCTTTGAAGATGGCCGCAACCGGTGAAGGTGCCGAAGGTACGGAAACAGGCAATGAAACCGCAACCGCATCCACGGAAGGCGGATACGGAGAGATTGATGCCGTTTCCGGAGCAACGTTTACTACCAATGCGATACTTGAACTGGTAAACAATGCATATGAATTTATCAGCAATTATGCCGGAAAATAAGCGAAAATCGTGTTTAGACATAAATTTTAAAGCATAAAAGAGAAAGGAGAACATGATGCATTAGTTATCAATGCATCATATAAGGATTATATGAAAGTCAGATATCCGTTGGAAGCCTTTGCACTGGCAATGGTGATATTTTCACAAAATATGAGGGATGCCCTGATTACAGGCATATTAATTATCCTGATAACTTTATTAGGGTTGGTACTTGACGAAGTGTTCTTTATCAGGCTTCCTGAATGGAGCAGATATTCATGTATTATAATCCTTTCGGTATCCCTTACCTATTCACTGTTTCAGCTTGTTTTAAAAGCGGTTTTGGGTTACGATACCGACAGTGACGCAACCGCATTTCACATTTTTTTGTCAATCCTGATGGCAAAATATATAATACAGGCGGACGATGACACGAATTATGACAGGTTCCTTTTGGAATCGTCCGGAGCTTTTGCATCTCTGATAATTATATCGATAATCAGGGAGTTTATGACCGGAGGTTCCATATATGGATTTAAAATAGCGGACTTTACCTATACATCCTACGGATTCTCACAGGTTGTGACGGGATTTATTCTTGCGGGAATAGGACTTGCAATCCTGAACAGGATCTTTAAATACAATGATATCAATACGGAAAGTATTTACGTTATACTGCCTGTAGCACTTCTTGTTCAGCCTTTTACGGTCACAGGGATAGACCCGTCAGTCAGTATAATAATAGCCGTTGCCGTTGTCATATTCATGGTATATTCGGTGAGGAAGCATCTTGTATTTTCAAGGCTGAGCAAAGAAATCAAAAATATGCCGGCAGAGCTGGTTTCTGCCGGAATGGTATACATGATTCTGTCTATGTTATAGGAACATGGAAACCTGCAAGGCATTTAAACACATAATCAAAAAATAGTTTCAGTAAATCAAGGAGCAAGTGCCTGTCTTGCTCCTTATTATTAAATAGGGGTATTGATTAATTTGACATGAAAAGGTCTTTATATCCTGATAAATAAGTTACGCAGTAATTCACACTCCCGGAGTTGTAATATGGTATAATATGATTTAAGTATACCGGAAACGGTCAGGCTTATGTGAAGTTTTTATATGCAGGCCGGATTTTATTGAAAATGTAAGGTTGATTTTATGAAGAAAAATGATTTATACTTAATCGGAGGAATTTTACTTCTTGTGGCGGTATCTTTTATATTTATCCAATTATATAAATCGGAAGGAAGCAAGGTGCTTGTAACAATTGACGGGAAAGAATACAAAACCTTCTCCCTGAATGATGATACCGTTTTCACAATCAGTCAGGACGACGGAAAATGGAATACTTTTGAAATCAAGGACGGCTATGTGAAAATGATTGGAGCAAGCTGTCCGGATAAAATTTGTGTCAAACATAAAAAGATTCATTATGACAACGAAACCATAACCTGTCTTCCCAACAGAGTGGTTCTTCGCATTATTGACGGGGAAGATAATGATATTGATGCCATTGCCGACTGACTGCATAAGATAATAGATTTAAGGAGACACAATGAGTTCAAAAAAAATTGCATTATACGGTTTATTGATTGCTCTTGCTTTTATATTCAGCTATATTGAAAGTCTGATTCCCATGCCTTTTGCCATACCGGGCATCAAGCTGGGGCTGGCAAATCTTGTGACAATAATAGCCCTGTATGGTATCGGGGTTAAGGAATCTCTTGTCTTATCCATGGTACGCATACTTCTTGTGGGATTTACATTTCGTGATCCTTCCACCCTTTTATTCAGCTTTGCCGGAGGAATCTTAAGCTGGCTGTCTATGACAGTGACTATGAAACTTTTCAGTATGGTCGGAGTAAGCATAATCGGAGGTATTACCCATAATATCGGTCAGATTATAGTGGCCATTCTTTATGTTAATAATCCGAGTCTTATATATTATTTACCTTTTCTTTTGACAGCCGGCGTCGTAAGCGGAGCTTTGATAGGATTACTGGGAGCCCTGACAATCAAAAGGATTAAGAAAATATTATGAGGGCTTTGCAGTTAAAATATTGCGATTCGGTAATAAAAAAACCTTAATTTAGAAATATTAATTAAAAACAGCGTCCAAAAAATATGTTTTTAAGATTATTAATTTTTATTTCAAATTACAGTTATGATATTTTCAATTCGGACAAATAATATAAACATGAAACGGTAAAGAAGATATCATATTAAATAACAAGGAGGATTTATTCCGTACAGAGGGCGTCATGACCTCCATATGTATATAATCTAATTATATTGTTTAGCAACTGAAGATATGGACAAATAATATCTAATTATGTATAATATCTATGACGCTACATATAGCGAAAATTTTACGGAGGGATGTTTTATGAAAAGAATTATCTCTGCTTTTATTGTTATTGTGCTGGTGCTCGGTACATTAACAGCCTGCGGTAAAAAAGAAGGAGAAAATAATACCGCCGGTGGAGACACTTATGAGATTGCTCTGATTACGGACAAGGGGAATATCGACGAT
>ENA-UPAD01002080-UPAD01002080.1-bioreactor-metagenome-genome-assembly--contig:-NODE-2080-length-16487-cov-7.577349_pt1 | contig 16487 bp, 4 predicted proteins | sample MGYA00238179_ERZ772710 | MGnify/ENA primary metagenome ERZ772710 (study PRJEB29004, sample SAMN07631245) | bioreactor metagenome | isolation source: Switchgrass digestor | place: USA: Dartmouth...
TACAATATAAGTTTGAACTGCCCAATGGTAAATACAGTGTAGAAATTGGTATGCAAAATTCCTGGCAATCTAAATGGAACGTAGATGTTTGGTTTAACTGGGGTACCGAAAATGAAGAAAGAATAGCTTCAAATCTGCCACTGCCAATGGGTAAAACTGCAGGTACAATAGCCAGAGTGATAAAAGAAGCTGTAGTTGAAAACGGAGAGCTGTCAATAAGAGTAAACGGTGTACAACAGGATGCTCCCGGTGTGGTAAATTACATTATTATTAAGCCTTTAAGTGTTGACAAGACGTTAGAGAGCATCGAAGTGACTCCACCAATAAAGACGGTGTATACAGTTGGTGAAGTATTTGATGCAAGGGGTATGTCTGTAACTGCAAAATATAGTGATGGCAGTAGTGAAATAGTGACAGAATATACTATAAGCGGCTTTGACTCAGGTACGGCTGGTGAAAAGACAATTGTTGTAACTTATAAGGGTAAAACAGCTACCTTTAAAGTAAACGTATTACCTGTAACATCTGATAGATCATTTATTATTACAAGTGATGGAAAATTGAACAGAACTGATGGAATTCTGGCAGTTGTGAACATTGCTCCTGCACAGGGAGGTCCGGCTCATGACGGAACAGAAGTAGTATTATTCCAGTTGATGAGAGGAAATACACCTGTAAGTATTGTAGCGCTTGAAAAAGATATAATTGCTGGAGAAACGCTCAGAGCATATTTCAATGTCGATCCTAATGATAGTTCCTACAAAGTAAGAGTCTATGTGCTGGATTCATTTACCACTGATTTAACAAGCGCTCCTGTAAGTCTGGCAGAATGGATCACCTTACAATAATAAACACCCGGGAACAGAAATAACAAAAGCATAAGCTATGACTTTAACTCTTTAAAGGTAGGTCCCAAAGGCACAAACAGCCTTTCGGACCTACCGATAAACACAAATTATATTCTAGTAATTTAAATTAATCTATTAAGGGAGGTATTCAAATGTATAGGTCTAAGTCAAAACTAAAACCAATTCTATCAATCGTGTTGACCACAATGTTACTCCTAAGTGCAATTCCTGCCCAGATTGCGTTTGCCGAGCCAACAAGAGTGGCTACTCCACCGCCGGGAGCCCCTGATGATGCAATCTTTGCCGAAGGTGAGACAGGGACATATGGAATAGATGCAGGTACAAATAGGGACCGTGCATATTCTGGTACAGGGTTTGCATCATTAGGTACGGCGAACGGGTCATCTGTTACTTACACGGTTACCGTTGAAAAAGCCGGAACATATAATTTTGCATTTAATTATATTGCAGGGCCTGTAAGTGGCTGGGAAGCAAACAGATCCATTAATCTTTACGCAAACGGTATAAAGACAACAGTTACATTTCCCGGTACCCCCTCATGGGATGACTGGACATACTTCAGTCAAACACTGGAACTTCAGGCCGGTAATAATACAGTAATGGTTGAGACAAATGGCAATAATAACGGAATATGCATAGACTACTTTTATTATTGGCTGGTTGAAGAATCTGAGGAACTTCCCATGCCGGTATATCCGCATCCAAACGCAGTTGTCTACCAGGCTGAAGATGCGCAGCTTTCAGGTAGAGCATTTGTTGCAAAAGACCATAGCGGATACACAGGAACAGGTTTTGTTGCGGGATATGACTATAGCAACAATTCTACTACAACATTCAGAGTAAATGTTCCTACAAGCGGCCCTTACTATATATCACTAAGGTATTCGGCAGGAAAAGTAGGTGGCTGGCCCGATGACAGAGTAGTGCGCTTGTCCGTTAACGGAGGAAGCTACATTAATGTCACTTGTAAGAGCACAGATACATGGGATTTATGGTCGGAAGTTATAAACAAGGTAGAACTAAATGCCGGAGAAAATACTATTGCATACAGAGCTTGGACAGACGATAATTCTGACTGTATTAATCTTGATAGACTGTCCGTATGGCCGCATAGTGATAACCCTGTGATAGACCTGCTCGCGTTTAATCCTGACACCTATGAAGTCAGTGTGGGTAGCACCGTACAAACTCAGATTTTTGCAGTAAATAGCAATGGAGTACAGGTAGAGGTTACTGATCCGGTAACATATAGTTCAGAGGATACAACCATTGCAACCATCGATGAGGCAGGTGTAGTTACAGGCATTAAAGCAGGTACTACAACAATCACTGCAGTAAGTGGAACAATTTCAGGGACGGCAACTGTAAAAGTATTGCCTAATCCAACAATAACCGTTGATTTTGCATCGGTTGAGCGCCCTGTTGATCCAAGCATGTTCGGGTATATATTGACACCGAATTACGATATTCCTGAAAGCAGGATGACGTTATTGGGTCCGCTACTTAACAGGGAAACCATACCTGCTCAGAATTTTCAGGCTATAGGCGATTTGGACGGTTCATATTATGCTTATGAAGATAGTATACTTCAGAGATGTCTGGAGGCATATAACAGGGCAAAAGACGCCGGATTAAAGTGGTATTTCCTGCTGGGACACAATCCGTCATGGGCCAGCGCAAACGGAAGTCCTAATGATTCAGGCAGGACAAAGACTCCTGAGCAGCTTGCACGTTTTAAACAGTATATTAAAGATGTACTTCAGTATTTCAAGGATAACGGAGCAGAAATTGACTTTGCCAATTTGACAAATGAGTACTGGACAGGATTGGAAGATACTTTTAAGGCTGTCTGGGAAGCTGTGAGAGAGGTATACCCGGATCCTATACCTACAGTTGGCCCTGGAGCAGTAGGATTTAGAGGAATTCCGGATTTCTATATACCATTTTCCAGTCAGAATCAGATTACATTGGAAGGTCCCTGTTGGCATGAATACTGGACGGGTGATACATTTGCACCCTTGTCTCAGCTACTGGAATGGAAGAATGTCATAGCTGATTTACAGGCTCAATATCCTGAAGTCAATGGGAAGTATATAATTTGGGAAGAAAATAATTCAGGCGGTGTAAACGCCGGTGGACCTACAGGCAGTGCAATTGATTTTACAAGAAGCATGGCTAATGTTATAAGAACCGGTGTATCGTATAATATAAAGGGATGCCTGGAAGGACAAAACTGGAATGGCATGAGTGACCTGATGACTACGAAAAAATCAGCGGTTACTCAGAATCCTGCAGTCAGGAGACCATTATGGTGGGTATACTATGCATTCTCGAAGATGTCCGGACAATATGTGACTGTTACAACTGAATCACCGACGGAAGAATTTACTGCAGCTGCCTGTAAGGATGTCAATGAATCAAAAATTATAATTGCAAAAGACAGCGTTCCGGGTTCAGTAGACATAGTACTTAAAAACCAGCCTTACAGCGGACAGGATATCAGGATTGATCTATATAAGATAGTTCAAGTTGAAAATGACGGACTGAAATATCAGGGAAGTATTACTCCGACTCCGGAATCTACAGATAATATCAGTTTTACTGTTAATAATGTTGGAGCACACGAGACCTGGTTGGTCGTTATTAAAAAAGCAGATGCTCCCCCAAGCTTTTTCCACCCCATGACACCTGATGACGGTGAGGTGGCATTGCCTACACCTACTCTTACATGGTCTGAAGCACGGGATGCAAAAAGCTATACTGTCAAGGTATCCACCAATAAGGATTTGTCAGATCCGGTAATAAATAAATCCGTTATTACAGGAACAAGTTATACTGTAGAGACTCCGCTTACAGTGGGGCAAAAGTACTACTGGTCCGTGATTGCCGTTAATGAATATGGCAGCACACCAGTTTCAAATAATGCTGTATACTCATTTATTGTTGGTAATGACACCGGCGTTCCGGGACAGTTTGGACCATACATGCCATCTCTGGGTGCACCTAACGAATCGGTAACAGTGGAATTCAAGTGGTCCACTGCATACAATGCAACTTCCTACAGGCTGGTAGTTTCAAAGAATCCGGATTTATCAGATCCGGTAATAAACCAGGCAGGAATAACAAGCGTGAGAAATACAGGACAGTTTGGACCCAATTCCCAGGCATACTATAGGCCAACAACACCATTGGAATATAATACTACGTACTACTGGACTGTATATGCGGTCAATGATAAAGGGGAAAGGCCGATGAACGGGCCGCTACGTTACTTTACAACTAAAGCCGAAGGCAATTCACCTACAAGCTTTAACCTTATAGCTCCGGCAGACGGAGAGGAAAATGTTTCAGCAAGAGCAGTACTTGAATGGGAGCCTTCAAAGAATGCATTTTTCTACAAGTTGGAGATTTCACCGAATGCAGATATGTCTAATCCTGTGATTGTAAGGGACAGAATGATCTATAACAGATATACTGTAGAGCCAAACGTTCTGCAGCCTAATACAACATATTACTGGAGAGTGACAGCGTATACGAAGGATTTGGCATATTCAACAGCAGCGTCTGATGGGGAAATCCGTTCCTTTACAACAGAAGCTGTACCATGTTCACCATTGTTGTATGCTGAATATGGGGAAGGAGATAAAGTTAAATTATGGTTCCATAAGTCCATTGGAGCAACCTCATATAAAATAAAATATGGAAGAGAACCGGGCAACTATACCGAAACGATAAGCGGTGTAACAGATAGTCCGTATGAGATAAGCGGGCTGCCTAACGGTACGTATTATTTTTCCGTTGTGGCTGAAAATGAAAGCGGAGAAAGCTCAATCTGGAATGAAAGAAGTGTAACCTTAACAGAATCTCAGGTCGGAAATGTACCATTTATTATTATAAGTGACGGAGAACTGGATAGAACCGGTGGAATTACTGCAGCTGTGACTGTTGCTCCTGTGCAGGGTGTTCCAACTCACGACGGAACAGAAGTAATATTGTTCCAGTTAATGAGAGGAAATACACCTGTAAGTATTGCGGCACTTGAAAAAGATATAAGGACCGAAGAAACACTTAAAGCATATTTCAATGTCGATCCTGATGATGATTCCTATAAAGTAAGAGTCTATGTGCTGGATTCATTCACCACTGATTTAACAAGCGCTCCTGTAAGTCTGGCAGAATGGATAACCTTACAGTGATAAACACCGTGGAATAGAAATGATAAAAGCATAAGTAGCGACTTTAATTCTTCAAAGGTAGGCCCCTAAGGTATTACTACCTTTAGGGCCTACCGACAACTTCGGATTTTGAACAATTCTAATTTATTTTGAATGATTCTAATTATCTGTACAACCTTATCTGCACGGCTAATTTACACAAGGGGGGATTTAAATTGCGTAGGTCAAAATTTAAGCCGATTTTATCAATGATATTGATAGTGATGATACTCTTATCTATGCTTCCTGCCCAGGCTGCATTTGCCCAGCCAACAAAAGAAGCTACTCCACCGCCGGGAGCCCCTGATGATGCAATCTTTGTTGAAGGTGAAACAGGGAAATATGGAATAGACGCAGGTACAAATACGGACCGTGCATATTCTGGTACCGGGTTTGCGTCATTAGGCCCGTCAAATGCCTCATCTGTAACCTATACGGTTACCGTTGAAAAAGCCGGAATATATAATTTTGCATTTAATTATATCGCAGGACCTGTAAGTGGCTGGGAAGCAAACAGATCCATTAATCTTTATGCAAACGGTACAAAGACAACAGTCACATTTCCAGGTACTTCCTCATGGGATGATTGGACATACTTCAGTCAAACACTGAAACTTCAGTCTGGTGATAATACAATCAAAGTTGAAACAAATGGCAGTAATAACGGAATATGTATAGACTACTTCTATTATTGGTTAGTTGAAGAGTCTGAGGAACCTCTCATGCCGGTGTATCCGCATCCAAACGCAGATGTCTATCAGGCTGAAAATGCACAGCTTTCAGGTGGTGCACGAGTGGCAAGAGACCATACCGGGTACACAGGAACAGGATTTGTAGCTGGGTATGACTATAGCGGAACTGCTACTACAACATTTAAAGTAACTGTTCCTACAAGCGGGCCTTACTATATATCCCTGAGATATTCTGCAGGAAAAGTAGGAGGCTGGCCTGATGACAGAGTAGTGCGCTTGTCCGTTAACGGAGGAAGCTACATCGATGTTGTTTGCAAGAGCACAGGTACATGGAATGATTGGTCGGAAGTTATAAATAAGGTAGAACTTAATGCAGGAGAAAATACTATTGCATACAGAGCCTGGACAAACAATGATAATTCTGACAGTATTAATCTTGACAAGCTATCCGTATGGCCGCATAGTGATAACCCCGTGATAGACCTGCTTGCATTTAATCCTGACACCTACGAAGTCAGTGTAGGCAGCACCATACAGACTCAGCTTTATGCGGTAAATAGTAATGGAGTACAGGTGGAGGTTACTGATCCGGTAACATATAGTTCAGCGGATGAATCCATAGCAACTGTTAATGAAGCTGGAGAAATTACAGGAGTTAAAGCAGGCACGACAACAATTACTGCACAAAGCGGAACAATTTCCGGGACGGCAACTGTAAAAGTATCGCCTAATCCGACTATAACCGTTGATTTTGCATCAGTAGAGCGCCCTGTTGACCCAAGCATGTTCGGGTATATATTGACACCGAATTATGATGTTCCCGAAAGCAGGATGACATTATTGGGTCCGTTGCTTAACAGGGAAACCATACCGGCCCAGAACTTTCAAGCTATAGGCGATTTGGATGGTTCATATTATGCTTATGAAGGAAGCATACTTCAGAGATGCCTGGAGGCATATAACAGGGCAAAGGAAGCCGGATTGAAGTGGTATTTCCTGCTGGGACACAACCCGTCATGGGCAACTGCAAGCGGAAGTCCTAGTGATGCGAACAGAACAAAGACTCCTGAGCATCTTGCACGTTTTAAACAGTATGTTAAAGATGTACTACAGTATTTCAAGGATAATGGAGCAGAAATTGACTTTGCCGATTTGACAAATGAGTACTGGACAGGATTGGAAGATACTTTTAAGGCTGTCTGGGAAGCTGTGAGAGAGGTATACCCGGATCCTATACCTACAGTTGGCCCTGGAGCAGTAGGATTTAGAGGAATTCCGGATTTCTATATACCATTTTCCAGTCAGAATCAGATTACATTGGAAGGTCCCTGTTGGCATGAATACTGGACGGGTGATACATTTGCACCCTTGTCTCAGCTACTGGAATGGAAGAATGTCATAGCTGATTTACAGGCTCAATATCCTGAAGTCAATGGGAAGTATATAATTTGGGAAGAAAATAATTCAGGCGGTGTAAACGCCGGTGGACCTACAGGCAGTGCAATTGATTTTACAAGAAGCATGGCTAATGTTATAAGAACCGGTGTATCGTATAATATAAAGGGATGCCTGGAAGGGGAAAACTGGAATGGTATGAGTGACCTGATGACTACGAAGAAATCAGCGGTCACGCAAAATCCGGCAGTCAGGAGGCCATTATGGTGGGTATACTACGCATTCTCGAAAATGTCCGGTGATTATGTGACCGTAACAACAGAATCAAAAACAGAAGAATTTACTGCAGCTGCCTGCAAGGATGTTAACGAATCAAAAATTATAATTGCGAAAGACAGCATTCCAGGTTCGGTAAACATAGTGCTTAAAAACCAGCCGTACAGCGGACAGGATATCAAGATTGATCTATATAAGATAGTTCCCGTTGAAAATGATGGGCTCCAGTATCAGAGAAGTATTACTCCGGCTCCGGAATCTACAGACAATATTAGCTTTACTATCGGGAATGTCGGTGCAAATGAGACCTGGTTGGTTATAATCAAGAAAGCAGATGCACCTCCAAGCTTTTTCCATCCCATGACACCTGATGACGGAGAAGTGGCATTGCCAACACCGACCCTTACATGGTCAGAAGCACGGGATGCAGAAAGCTATACTGTTATAGTATCTACCAATAAGGATTTATCCGATCCGGTAATAAATAAATCAGGTATAACAGGAACAAGTTATACTATAGAGACTCCTCTTTTAGTTGGGCAAAAGTATTACTGGTCTGTAATTGCCGTTAATGAGCATGGTAGTACACCTGTTTCAAATAATGCAGTATACTCATTTATTGTTGGCAATAACACTGATGTTCCGGGGCAGTTTGGACCATATTTGCCGTCTCAGGGTGCATTTAACGAATCGGTAACAGTAGAATTCAAGTGGTCTACTGCATACAATGCAACTTCTTATAGACTGGTAGTTTCAAAAAATCCTGATTTATCAGATCCGGTAATAAACCAGGCAGGAATAACAAATGTGAGACGTACAGGCCAGTTTGGCCCTAATTCTCAGGCATATTACAGTCCAACAACACCGTTAGAATATGATACTACGTACTATTGGACTGTATACGCAGTCAACGATAAAGGAGAAAGGCCGATGAACGGGCCGTTACGTTATTTTACAACCAAGGCTGAAGGCGATTCACCGAAAAGCTTTAACCTTATAGCACCGGCGGACGGAGCAAAAGATGTTTCCGCGAGAGCAGTACTTGAATGGGAGCCTTCAAAGAACGCATTTTTCTACAAGCTGGAGGTTTCACCTAATCCAGACATGTCTAATCCTGTGATTGTAAGGGACAGGATGATCTACAACAGATATACAGTAGAGCCAAACGTTCTGCAGCCTAATACAACATACTATTGGAGAGTGACAGCGTATACGAAGGATCTAGCTTACTCAGCGCCAGCGTCTAATGGAGAAATTCGGTCCTTTACAACAGAAGCTGTACCGTGTTCGCCATTGCTATATGCTGAATATGGTGAAGGGGATAAAGTTAAATTATGGTTCCATAAATCCATTGGAGCAACATCATATAAAATCAAGTATGGAAGCAAACCGGGCAACTATACCGAAACGATAAGCGGTATAACTAATAGTCCGTATGAGATAAGCGGACTGCCGAACGATACGTATTATTTTGCTGTTGTGGCTGAAAATGAAAACGGAGAAAGCTCAATATGGAACGAAAGAAGTGTAACTTTAACAGAATCTCAGGTTAAAGAGGACAGTATTGTATTAAATGACATACCTGACAAGAAGCCTGGTGATACATTAACAATATCAGGAACCAGTACACTTGATGAAATAAGCATTAAAATAATAACTCCCGACTCTACAATATTATATATTAGTGTTGTAGATGGTCCATCTTTCAGCGATACCATTACACTACCGGCTGATGCAAAAGAAGGTATTTACACAGTAGTGGCCGGTAAGGGAAAAATTGTGGCAACAACAACCTTTAGAGTAATCAGTGAGGACACAGAGGTTCCGGCAACCGGTGTACAGCTTAACAAGAATAAGTTAAGCTTAAAGGTAGGCTCAACGGAAACACTAATTGCAACAGTGATTCCGTCTAACGCAACGAACAAGAATGTGACATGGACATCAAGCAATACTAATGTAGCAGAAGTGGATGACACCGGAAAAGTAACTGCAGTTAGTGTAGGAACAGCAATCATTACAGTGACAACGGAAGATGGCAACTATACTGCAACATGTGAAGTAACGGTAACTACAGACAGTATTGTATTAAATGACATATCTGACAAGAAACCTGGTGATACATTAACAATATCAGGAACCAGTACACTTGATGAAATAAGTATAAAGATAATAGCTCCCGACTCTACAGTATTATATATTAGTGTTGTGGATGGTCCAACTTTCAGCGATACCTTTACACTGCCGGCTGATGCAAAAGAAGGTATTTACACAGTAGTGGCCAGTAAGGGAGAAATTGTGGCGACAACAACCTTTAGAGTAGTCAGCGAAGACACAAAGGTTCCGGTAACCGGTGTACAGCTTAACAGGAATAAGTTAAGCTTAAAGGTAGGTTTAACGGAAACACTAATTGCAACGGTGATTCCGTCTAACGCAACGAACAAGAATGTGACATGGACATCAAGCAATACTAATGTAGCAGAAGTGGATGACACCGGAAAAGTAACTGCAGTTAGTGTAGGAACAGCAATCATTACAGTGACAACGGAAGATGGCAACTATACTGCAACATGTGAAGTAACGGTAACTACAGACAGTATTGTATTAAATGACATATCTGACAAGAAACCTGGTGATACATTAACAATATCAGGAACCAGCACACTTGATAAAGTGAGCATTAAAATAATAGGACCTAATTCTACAGTATTGTATTTCAATGTTGTAGACGGCCCAATTTTCAGCGATACCATTACGCTGCCGGCTGATGCAAAAGAAGGTATTTACACAGTTGTGGCCGGTAAGGGAGAAATAGTGGCAACAACAACCTTTAGAGTAGTCAGTGAGGACACAGAGGTTCCGGTAACGGGGGTACAGCTTAACAGGAATAAGTTAAGCCTAAAGGTGGGTTCAACTGAAACACTAACAGCAACAGTGATTCCGGCAAATGCAACAAACAAGAATGTGATATGGGCATCAAGCAATCCTGGCGTAGCAAAAGTGGATGACACCGGAAAAGTAACTGCAGTTAGTGTAGGAACAGCAATCATTACAGTGACAACGGAAGATGGTAATTATACTGCAACATGTGAAGTTACAGTAAAAAGTGGAGGCAGCAATAGACCAATCATAATACCTATTCCCGAACCTGAAGAAGAGGAGCCTGAAGAGGAACCTGAAGAAGAACCTGAAGAGGAAGAAGAGCCCGAAATTGAGGTTAAGTTTGAAGATATTGATAATTTCCCATGGGCCAAAGAAGCTATAGAAAAATTGGCTAAAGAAGGCATAATTAAAGGAACTTCTGAGACAACCTTTGAGCCGGGCAAAAACATAATAAGGGCAGATTTCATATTGCTTCTGGTAAGAGCTCTTGACCTTAAGGCTGACTTCAGTTCAAACTTTGATGATGTAAGCCCTGACAGCTATTATTATGAAGCACTGGGGATAGCCAGAGCCCTTGGAATTGCCAAGGGGACAGGTGGAAATCTGTTTAATCCTAAGGCTGAAATAACAAGAGAAGACATGATGGTTCTGACTGCAAGAGCTTTAAGAATTGCCGGAAAGCTTGATACCGTGGGTACCTTTGAAGATATTAAGCATTTTGATGATGTTGATGAAGTCTCTGGCTATGCAGTTGAAAGTGTAGCAGCCCTGGTTAAGGAAGGGATAATCAAAGGTGACGGGAAGTCAATTAATCCAAAAGGAACAGCAACCAGAGCTGAAGCAGCAACAGTGATTTACAGAATCTATCAATTACTAAACATGTCAGAAGAATAACAGAGAAATTAGTAATCTATGGAAAAGCTATACCGGAATTCATCTTCAGGTATAGCTTTTCCAATTTTTACAATTAGATTTATCCACCTTTCTTAACTATTTAGAGTTTTTATTAATTAATGCACATTGTACCATAAGCTTAGATATTCCACTGTTTTTTACAATGTAAAAAAGAATATTTTTGTTTGATGGAGGTATATTTAATGAAAAGTTTTGAAGAAAGATTCTTACAAAAAGACAAAAGCTGGATTATAAATGAAGAAATAGACAATGTTAATAAAAGAAAACTGTTTGAAGCGCTATTCACTTTATCAAACGGGTATATCGGAATGCGGGGTATTAATGAAGATATGCCGCGCAATTCCCGTCCGGGTACATTTATTGCCGGAGCCTTCGATAAATCCGAGCATATGTGCGTTGAAATGGTTAATTTCCCTAATACTCTTCCTTTGTATCTGGTGATCGACGGCAAAAAGGTTGACCTTGACAGTGCTGAGATACTCAGTCATAAACGCTTATTAGATTTGCATTATGGTGCGATATATAGAGATACCGTATATAAAATCGGTGATAAGGAGATTGCATATAAAAGCATACGCTTTGTATGCAGGCATGACAGGAATTCAGCCATCATGATATGCGAGATAACGCCTCTGAATTGGTCAGGAGAACTAAAAATTGTGTCGGAACTTGATGGTTCAGTTCATAATGCCTTTGCCAATTATTTTCCTGATGAGTGGATTAGACATTTTTCTCTTGAATACATTAACGACAATTATGATCCGGATACAATAATGGTAGTCAAGACCAGGGATGTTGGAGTAAAGTATTGCTTTGCCACTTACCTTGCAATAAACAGGCCTTTTACAGACGTACGCAGGTTCAAAAAAATATATGGAGAAAAAGTGGTTGAAGAAGCAACTGTACAGGTTACCTCAGGCCAGCCTCTAAATGTAACAAAGTATATTTCTATTGAAGATACAAGACATGTTCAGGAAGATGAGTTGATAAGAGTTGCGACAAATGTTCTCAATAGAAACAAAATTATAGACATAGATACAATATGGGAAAACAACAAAAAAGCCTGGGAAGAAAAGTGGGATATAGCAGATATCAGTGTTACTACGGAAAAGGATCAGGACAATCTGAATGCCAGAATACGATTTAACATCTATCAGCTGCTATTAAACGGTTCTGAAGTTGACTATAGACATGGTATAGGCATCAAAGGTTTTACAGGAGAAATGTACAGAGGCCACTATTTTTGGGATACGGAAATGTACATGTTTCCCTTCTATCTATACACCAATCCATGGATAGCAAGAAACTTGCTGGTGTTCAGGCATAGAATTCTTGGTGCTGCCAAAAAGAACGCAGCTTCAAGAGGCTTCAGAGGCGCCCTCTACTGCTGGGAAGACGATGAAAGAGGCAATGAAGGCATCAATCATGAAATAATTCGCGAAACAGGAGAACTCAGAATCAGGGAGACCATAGACCAGTATCATAAGAATCTTGCTGTAATGTATGCTGTATTTAATTATTACAGGGCAACGAAGGATATTGAGTTCATGATTAACTACGGAGCTGATATGCTTATAGAAAACATGAGATTCTGGGAAAGTTACCTTACCTGGAATGAGGAGAAGGATTGCTATGATTCTATAAAGGTTATGGGTCCGGATGAATACCATGCCAATATAAACAACAACTACTATACAAACTATCTATTTAAGGCAATTGGCAAGATGACACTGGATTTCCTTGAGGAATGCCGTACTGTTTATAAGAATGCTTTCTATAAGATAACTAAGCGTTTGATGGTGACTGAAGAGGAGATAAAAACCTGGAACAGGCTTGTCGAAAAGATAAAGCTCCTTGAGCCTAAAGATGGGGTACTGGAACAGTTCGAGGGGTATTTCGACCTGGAGGACTATACATTTACAGAGCGCAATGAATTTGGCATACCTATCATAGTTGAATTGGAAGATTTGAAAAATCCGTCAAATCCCAAGTATACACCGGAACTTATTGCTTACCATGAAGAGCTTGTGCGCATGTCCAAGAGAATGAGGATTATTAAGCAGGCTGATACCGTATTGCTTTTTAATATTCTGCCCTTTGATTTTACTGAAGATATTAAAAGGAACACTTTGCTTTTCTATGAGGCAAGAACGCTGCATTACTCATCCCTTTCACCCGGTGTATATGCGCTGTGTGCTGCCCGTTTAGGAGAAATGGAACTTGCTGAAAGGTACTTTGATTTATCTGTGGATATGGATTTGAAAGATATAAAGAACGAATCGGAAAATGGTCTTCATACGCCGACATCAGGAGAGGTTTATACGATTATTACACAGGGTTATGCAGGAATTTTCCCCAATGGAGATGTTCTGGAATTAAGTCCCCATATGCCGGAAGACTGGGATTCTCTCCAATTTAAGTATGTATGGAGAGGAAATGTACTGACATTTAAAATGAACAAGCATAAGGCTGAGATATCTTCAAAAGGTCAAAACACTACCCTCCTCAGAGTAAAGGATAAAATTATTACAATTGCACCGGAGAACACCTTAAAGGTAGAATACTAGATGCAGGTACTTAATATGAGATTTGCTTACCAGAAGGTTGCAATTGAAAGCAAGGAGATATTAATTGAAGGTAAGGAGATATTAAGTATGAGTTTATATGACATAACTTTTGTAGGACACATGTGCTATGATGAAATTACACCTTTCCAGGGGGAAACAAAAGTTTCCCCCGGGAGTGCAGTCCTATGCGGTGCTATGGTTGCTGCGAGAATAGGGAAAAAGGTAGCTGCTGTTGTAAAGATGTCACCTCAAGATGAAGCTATAAATACTCCTATGAAAGAAAACGGGATAGATGTTTACCTTATTCCAAGTAAGGAGACTACCTATTCAAAAGTTATACACCCAGTGGCTGATGTTGATGTCAGGAGATTAATTCTTGAGAAGAGTGCCGGAATAATAAAATTTGATGAAATGCCAGAAATTAAGACTAGATTTATGCATTTAGCAGGAATCTCGGATACTGAATTTGATATGGATCTTATATTAAAACTAAAAAAGAGAGGTTATAATCTTTCGGCAGACATGCAGAGTTTTGTAAGACAGGTAAACCCGGTTACAAAAGAAATAACCTTTGGCGATGTTCCTGCAAAAAGAGAAATAGCAAGACTGCTTGATAAAGTAAAAATGGATATAGTGGAGGCAAAAGTACTGACAGGCACAGATGACCTTGAAAAAGCTGCAATTATATTTGAAAGCTGGGGATGCACTGAGATTGTAATCACCCAAGCAGAAGGAGTTCTGGCAAGGGTAAATGGGAAAAGCTATTATGAGAAATTTTCAAATAGCAGTAATATAGGAAGAACAGGAAGAGGAGATACAACTTTTGCTGCGTATCTTTCGAGAAGGATGGATCATGATCCTGAGAGTTCACTTAAATTTGCTGCTGCTTTGGCATCTATTAAAATGGAATCTCCAGGTCCTTTTAGCGGCACGTTAGAGGATGTGCTTCAAAGGATGAAAGAAAGATATTGACATAGCTTTAACATACACGCTTATTGCGAGTTAAAAGCAGATTGGCAAAGTGGGTGGTACCGCTTGCTTTCCCGGGTGTAATTGTATGTGCAGTCTTTCCTATATGCATGGGGGGATCTAGCCTCCGGTATGACATTAATTCAAATACAGCCAATGCGTTCTATTACTGCAGGTATTTTCAATTTTATGGGACAGTATGGGACAAAGTAGAGCGGTTAAAGGATAAAAAATAAATCAACAAGAATGTTAACATAAAACTGTATTATTAAGCAGCCGGAAAAATGTAAGGTCTAATATGCCCAATGCTCCAATAGTCTCAATAAAACATAAATAATAAATAATTTGATATAAAGAATTAGCTATATAAAGGGGGAGGGGGAAGGTTTTTGATGATAAGCAGAAAAAACCTTTATTAAAAAAACTAATGGTAATCATCTTAGCCACAGTAATTTTTTTTTTCTGCTAATGCCGGGACACTTAACGTATTTGCAACATCCGGTTTATTGAAACCCATGCTGATTGTGAACATGACTGAAAAGACGGGAGATATATTGCATGGCGCTACGGGATTTCTCTACGGCATAAGCAATGAGAACGTACCAACAACAAATACCCTGATACCTTTAAAACCAAAGGTATTGGCTACAAAAGGTGCACTTGGAACGGAACATCCGTACGGTGATGCATTGGATGTCGCTGAGACGTTCCTTGAAGCGGGCGGAGAACAGATCCAAATGTACAACAGCAATTATTATGCTGTGGTTAACCCTACTGCTCATCCTGAGGATTATGCAGATGTACTTGAAAACATAATCGCACCGGAAGTTAGGAAATGGGAAGAGGAAGACCCTGAATACCGCAAAGGAAAGTTAGTATACGTACCTATCAACGAAGGTACTCCAACCGGTCACGGATATAGTTTCAATGAGGCATGGAAATTATACTATAACGCTATCAAAAGAGCACATCCTGATGCATTAATTGCAGGTCCTAATGAACCCCAATATGATGTAAATACCATATATAATTTCTTGGTTTATACAAAGCAAAACAATTGTGTTCCGGATGTTATTACCTGGCATGAGCTTGAAAGCTCAGACCTTCCTTGGATTTACGATAATGTTAAAAGAGTTCGTAACTGGATGAGGGAACTAGATATCCCGGAAAGGAAAATTGTGATAAATGAATATGGACCGGCAGTGGATCTTGGCGTGCCCGGCAGGCTGGTTAACCGGATTGCACGCCATGAGGATGCAAAAGTCTATGGATGCCTGGCGTTTTGGCATCAGGCAAATAATCTGAATGACCTGGCGGCAGATGCTAATGTAGGTAACAGTGCATGGTGGGTTTACAAGTGGTACGGAGATATATCAGGACAGACGTTGAAAGTTGAAACCAGAAACACCACTTATGACGGTCTATATGGGCTTGCCTCTATCGACGATAATAAAAAGATATCTAATGTAATTTTTGGCGGTGTGGACGGAGACGCAACAATAATACTGAATAAGATTGATGAAACGATTCCTTTTAACGGTGTGGAGAAAGTACATGTAAAGATAGAGGCTGTTTATTTCGGTGGTTACCACGGTGCCGTAAATGAGCCTGATACGATTTTAGAAGGAATATATCCTGTAAAAAGCGGTCGGTTAATTATAGACATGAAAGATATGACTTTCTCAACTGCTTACAATATTACAGTGACTG
>ENA-UPAD01002102-UPAD01002102.1-bioreactor-metagenome-genome-assembly--contig:-NODE-2102-length-16267-cov-451.242290_pt1 | contig 16267 bp, 13 predicted proteins | sample MGYA00238179_ERZ772710 | MGnify/ENA primary metagenome ERZ772710 (study PRJEB29004, sample SAMN07631245) | bioreactor metagenome | isolation source: Switchgrass digestor | place: USA: Dartmouth...
CTGGAAATCACGATCATGAACCATAAGATAGCTATAGATACGGTGCGCCTGAAACAGGACCTGGAACGCCTGGGGAAATTCCTGGAGGAGGCGGTCCGGCCTGCTTCGCTCTGCCTTCAAACTCACCGGCTGTTCAAATAGTGACAATCCGCATAAGTTTTGGTATTATTACTTGGAATGATTTTCTTGACAGCGGCACTGCGTAATAATGGAACAGGCGCCGTTGCAGCAGTTCCGCAGCCGGACCTGTTGCCGATACTATAGTTGTTGCCTCAACTGCACGTATTGGCGATGCTGCAGCCGTTGCCGCAATTGCGCTTTTTGACGATGATGCACCCGTTGCTGCCGTTACCATACTTGCTGCCGTGGCTGTTATATTATACTTATTGCATAATATTTTCATTACACTGGCTATAAGCGATCTGAATTATTATTTATTACATAAGAAAGAAGGTAGATAACATGAGCACACCATTGGTACTGGACGGCAAAGCGCTGGCGAAAAGCATCGAGCAGGAACTGACGGTACGGGTACAGAGAATAAAGGATAAAACCGGCATTACTCCGATCCTGGCTACGATAATAGTGGGGAACGATCCGGCTTCAGTGACATACGTGAGAATGAAGGGCAACGCCTGCAGAAGGATCGGGATGGAATCGCTCAAAGTCGAACTGCCGGAGGAGACGACCACACAGCAGCTTATCGACAGGATCCGGGAACTGAACCACGACGGGAATGTACACGGGATATTGCTGCAGCACCCAGTACCGGCCCATATCGACGAGATGGCATGCTTCCTCAGCATCGACGTTTCAAAGGACGTCGACGGCGTTAACCCGAACACATTCGGAAGAATGGCGCTGCAAATGGATTCGTTCAAATGCGCTACACCGTATGGGATCATAACGCTGCTGAAGCATTACAATATCCAGATAGAAGGCAAGGAAGCCGTAGTGATAGGCAGGAGCCCGATTTTGGGCAAACCCGTGGCTATGATGCTTCTTAATGAGAATGCGACGGTCACCATATGCCACTCCAAAACGAAGGACCTGCCCGACGTAGTGAGGCGCGCCGACATCGTTGTGGCGGCGGTCGGCAAGCCCAGGTTCGTGAAAGCCGACTGGGTAAAGGAAGGCTGCGTGCTGGTGGATGCAGGGTATAACCCCGGCAATATAGGGGATATAGACCTTGAGAATGCCATAAGCAAGTGCTCGGCATACACGCCGGTGCCCGGCGGAGTCGGGCCGATGACCATCAACCGCCTGATCTGCCAGACGGTGGAATCGGCGGAGAAGAAGCTCGGACTTGCATAAATCCGTATCTGCACGGGATCATCGCCACGGGTTTATTGCATTATCAATAGACCAGGCTTTCCGAAAACTGATACCTTTATTTTGTCGATTTCCGATGTTATAATTGTTTTGCGTTTATCGGGAACGCGTTTTTTTGAAATTGGCCGGACCGCATTTGTTTAGCGTTCAGCAGGCCGGATTTGCACCGGATCATTTTCTTTCGGCCATTATTACTTTTTCATGATTCACGAAGGGGAAGGATGAATGTCGCACAACAGGCAAAATAATATAAGGAATTTTTGCATAATCGCGCATATAGACCACGGCAAATCGACGCTGGCAGACCGCCTCATCCAGATGACAGGCGTGCTGACGGAGAGGGAGATGCAGGAGCAGGTCCTCGACACCATGGACATTGAGAGGGAACGCGGCATAACTATCAAGGCGCAGGCCGTCAGGATGGTATACAAGGCAAAGGACGGGCAGGAGTATATACTGAACCTGATCGATACCCCCGGCCATGTCGATTTCAACTACGAGGTATCCAGGAGCCTTGCGGCATGCGAAGGCGCAGTACTTGTCGTGGATGCGTCGCAGGGCATCGAGGCACAGACGCTGGCGAACGTTTATCTTGCGCTTGAACATGATCTTGAGATAATACCGGTCATCAATAAAATAGACCTGCCAAGCGCGCGGCCGGAAGAGGTCAAGAAGGAGATTGAAGAAGTGATCGGGCTTGACTGTTCCGAAGCGCCGGAAATCTCTGCGAAGAACGGCATAAACATCGAAGCGGTGCTGGAACAGATCATAAAGCACGTTCCTGCGCCGAAGGGCAGTGAGGACGATCCTTTGCGGGCACTTATATTCGACTCGCTATATGACAGCTACAAAGGCGTAATCGTGCATGTCCGGATCATGGAAGGAGCAGTCAGGACGGGCGATACCATCCGGCTGATGTCTACAGGCAAGGAATTTATAGTGACCGAAGTCGGGTATTTCAGACCGGGGCAATATGCACCGTGCGACATGCTCCTGGCAGGCGATGTAGGCTATATCGCCGCAAGCATCAAAAATGTAAGGGATACCAGGATAGGCGACACCGTCACACTGGCGGACAGGCCGGCAAGCGAGCCGCTGCCGGGTTACAAGAAGGTCCAGTCTATGGTGTTCTGCGGCATTTATCCAGCTGACGGCGCAAAATACAACGATCTGAGGGATGCGCTGGAAAAACTGCATCTCAATGACGCCGCGCTCACATTCGAGCCGGAGACGTCGGGAGCTCTGGGATTCGGCTTCAGGTGCGGGTTCCTCGGCCTGCTGCATATGGAAGTCATCCAGGAGCGGCTGGAGAGGGAGTACGACCTGGACCTGGTGACCACTGCTCCGAGCGTTGTTTACAGGATCACGCTCACGGACGGAAAAGTGATGTATATAGACAACCCGACGAACATGCCGCCCGCCGCATCCATAGAAAAGATGGAGGAGCCTGTCGTTAAGGCTACCATCATGACTCCGGAAGAATACGTCGGGAACATAATGGAGCTTTCGCAGGAAAGAAGGGGCACTTATAAAGATATGTCGTACATCGACCGGAAGAGGGTCATGCTGACGTACGAACTGCCCCTCAACGAGATAATTTACGACTTTTTCGACGCGCTGAAGTCCAGGACCAAGGGCTATGCGTCGTTCGACTACGAACTGATCGGGTACCAGGAATCGGAACTTGTGAAGCTGGACATAATGCTCAACGGCGAGATCGTGGACGCTCTGTCGTTCATCGTCCACAAGGACAAGGCTTACGCAAGGGGGCGCAGGATCGCCGAGAAACTGAAAGACGTCATACCGAGGCATCAGTTCGAGATACCGATACAGGCATGCATAGGCGGCAAAATAATCGCAAGGGAGACGGTGAAGGCTTTCAGAAAAGACGTCCTGGCCAAGTGCTACGGCGGCGACATAACGAGGAAGAAGAAACTTCTTGAGAAACAGAAGGAAGGCAAGAAGCGCATGCGCCAGATCGGTACTGTGGAGGTGCCGCAGGAGGCATTCATGAGCGTATTGAAGCTGGATTAACAGCAGGTGATGATATGGACCGCAGGAATGACAGTATAGGCATATATATCCATATACCGTTTTGCAAATCGAAATGCTATTATTGCGACTTCAACTCGTATGCCGGCAGGGAAAATCTTGCCGGTTCTTATTTTGATGCGCTATATAAGGAAATCATGCTTAGAAGCAGGCGCCTGGGCGGCCGGCAGGTCTGTTCCGTTTTCATAGGCGGCGGAACTCCCTCCCTGGTCGATCCCGGGTACATAACAAAGCTGATCGATGTTTGCAGGGAGCATTTCCATGTGGTTGACGACGCTGAGATCAGCATGGAAAGCAACCCGGGCACACTTACGTACGACAGGCTGAGGGCATACAGGGACGCAGGAGTGAACCGCCTGAGTATAGGCCTGCAGGCATGGCAGGACCGCATCCTGAAAAGCATCGGCAGGATACACAACAGGCAGCAGTTCGTTGATAATCTCAAAGCTGCGGAAGAATGCGGCTTTGATAATATAAATGTGGATCTGATATTCGGGCTGCCCGGCCAGACGCTCGGGGACTGGATGGAGACTCTCGAAGCGGTGACGGGATTCGGACCGGCAAAACACGTATCCGGACAGTCGGAACACAGGCCCGGACCGGTAAAGCATATCTCATGCTACAGCCTTGCAATAGAAGAAGGGACAGTGTTCGGCGACAGGCTGGATGCCCGGCTGCTTGAGCCTGCGGATGACGGACTCGACAGGGAGATGTATCATCGTGCCGTCGATATGCTGGCGGAGAAAGGCTTCAGGTGGTATGAGATATCGAACTTCGCAGTGCCGGGGTATGAATGCAGGCACAACCTGCTTTACTGGAAGACGAGAGAGTATGCCGGTTTCGGGGCCGGAGCCCATTCATACCTCGATGCCGTGCGATTTAACAATGTATACGGGATAGAAGAGTATATCAGGGCAGTTGATAATGCGTACAACAGGAATAAGTACAACAGGTATGCGTGCGGCAGGTGTGAGTACAACAGGAATGAATGCAACAGGTATACATGCAGCAGTTATGTATATGACGGGAATGGCTTTGTCGGAACGGAAGGAGATGCCGATCCGGCGATACCAGGCAGAAATGCAAACCGTGATTCCGGTGAAGACATGGCATACTGTAAGGATAATGCAGATGCATGTATGGAGACGGCCGCCGGTGAAGCAGAGGATCATGCCAGTGTTGCCGTGGGCCCTGGAAGGATGAAGAAAGGTGATTCAGCAGCATACTCCAGTGGGGCAAACAGCTGCCCGGACGCTGCAGGATCCGGCTTTCTGAAAGATATGGACGGCCTCCACGAAAACTTTGATGTCATAGACAAGGAAGGGGCAATGTCCGAGTTTATGATCCTGGGGCTTCGGCTTACTGAAGGCGTCAGTTCGGCGGAGTTCGAAGAGCGGTTCGGTGAAAGGCTTGAAGACAAATATGGCGGCAAGCTGGACATGCTGGCTGCAAAAGGGCTGATCGAAGCCGAAAACATGCTGGCCGGAACCGTCGGATGCGGTGCGGATCGCCGCAGCAGTGAAATCCCGAGTGGCGAATCATGTAATGCAGACGAGTCATGTAAAGAGGCCGGATCATGCAAACCGGACAGGTCGTACAAACTGACCAGGCTTGGATTCGACCTTGCAAATACCGTATTCGTTGAGTTCATTTGAACAGTTTGCACTTAAAGTGTATTGCTTTAAGCAGAAGATCCCGGCTCCGCATAAATGTTTTCATGGAAATGATCATGTCAGCTATTTATCGTGGGCAGTTCGTCCTGATGAACCATTTGGGAAGGATAGTCCAGATCATCCCAGATGCCGGATAAAGAGTCATCGTCTACCTTATACCAGTACCGGCGGGGTGAATCATCAGGAGTTTTTACGGTGCTGCCGTCGTAATTGATTATGAATTGGGTGCCGTCGGTTTTGTTGAATACGAATGTAATGCCCCCTCCGACCATCGAATCTTCAGGGGTCGCCTCTCTCTCGATTTTGACCGAGTTTAGACGGTCCGTTATCGCTTTTATGTCGTTTTCACCTGTAACAGTCTTTTTTTCTGCGTTTATTGGGACATTGAACATATAGATCTCGATGTTTTCAACATCTGACGAGGTGAAGTCCAGGAGTTTGTCCGTATTTCCGCATCCGGCCGCAAACAGCAGGAAGCAGGTGCATATAAGAACCGGGCAGATTTTTTTCACAGTACGTGCCTCCTTTTATATACCGGCCAGTTTCCGGCTTTCTTCAGAATTTCGGACGGTTGCGGTTCGAGGAGTTACCAGCCTGCTTTTGAATCCGGGAGATGCAGTCTTCTTTGTATTTCAGACGTTGCAGGTTTGGTTTGGTTCCCGGATTATATGTGAATAACAAACGACGGGTCGCAAACGCCGTATTGCTTGATTTTTACAGCCTGGAAGAACGCTCCGGGGCGTGCCTGCCGGGGCAGGCGTTTTACTGCCGGCAATAGATAAATAAATCTTGACAAAAAAAATCCACGGTGGTATGTTTATTGTAGATTAGCACTCGCCAAGTCAGAGTGCTAACAAACAAAAATAATAAAATTACGTATAATCCGTATAAATAATATATTGAGTGATCGTTTATCTGCCAGGGGTGTATGAGATGATAATGGATGATAGGAAAAAGAGGATTCTCCAGGCCATCATCGATGACTACATCGATAAGGCCGAACCTGTCGGCTCAAGGACAATCGCCAGGAAATACGAGCTTGGGCTGAGTTCGGCTACGATCAGGAACGAGATGGCGGACCTGGAAGAGATGGGCTATCTTGCGCAGCCGCATACTTCCGCAGGCCGTGTGCCATCGGACAAGGGTTACAGGCTGTATGTCGACAAACTTATGCCGGCGCGCAGCCTGAACAGTGCGGAGATAAGGGAACTGAGGTCGGTTGTGAACACACGGGTATATGAACTGAGCCAGTTGCTGAAGCAGGCTACCGCTGTCCTATCGAACTTCACCAAGTATACATCCATGGCAGTGACACCGAAGATGAGGAGCAGTACGATAAAGACGGTACAGGTCGTTCCGATAGAAGCGGGAAAGGCGCTGGTAATAGTCGTAAACAACGCGGGCATCGTAAGGAACGCCCTGATCAAGATATCAGAGCAGGCAACCTCGGAGATGCTTGGCCGGATATCGAACCTGTTGAATGACAAACTGGCAGGTCTCACGTTCGAACAGGCCGATACTGAAGGTATAAAGACCCTGGGCAGAGAGATCGGCGTGTCCGGGGATATCATGCAGCCGATACTGGACGGAACTGCCGACTGCATATATCAGATGGGAGATCATGAGATGTATGTGGAGGGTTCCACAAATATACTCAATCATCCTGAATTCAAGGATATGGACAAAGCAAGGCAGTTCCTGAGCATGCTTGACGAAAAGACCTCCATATGCAGGGCAGTATACGATTCAACCCGGCCAAACGGCATCACTGTCAGGATCGGATCGGAAAACGACCTTTCCAGCATCAGGGATTGCAGTTTGGTTACGGTCAGTTATAATGTATCTGACACGATGGTGGGAACTATCGGCATCATTGGCCCTACAAGGATGGCGTACAACAAGGTCATTTCGTCCATCAGCTATATGAAGAAGCTGGTGAGCGAAGAGATCAGCAAACTCCTGGGGCATGAGCCGGAAGACGAGTAAAGTATCGGACAGCGGCATGGCGCCGCCGGTCCGGCAGATGCCTGCGGCAGGTCTGTCCGGACGATTTTTAATATCCCTGGAAGGGAAATACTTGTCAAAGGATGATTTAGCGAAATGAGCGATAAAAGACAGAAGAACCAAGCTGAAGCAAGCAGCGCCGAAAACCTGAACAGTACGGACAGTGACGTGATCACCGGCAACATGTCAGGATCGGCGGAAGAAAGCGAAGCCGGCGATACAGCCGGAACAGACGGTAAGGCTGAAACGCCCGATACCGAAGACGGGCACGGCAATACCGGCGGCGAAAACGAGACAGCGGAAACCAAAGCCCTTAAAGAAGAACTGGAAGCTGTAAAGTCAGAGCTTGAAGAGCAGAAGAAAAAATGCGGCGAATACCTGGACAGACTCCAGAGGACAGCCGCAGAATTCGATAATTTCAAGAAAAGAACGGTTAAAGAGAAGGAAGCCCTGTATGACGATGCTGTCTGCGACGTGATCAGGGAGTTCCTGCCTGTTATCGATAATCTTGAAAGAGCGCAGAATGCCGTATCAGCCGACAGCTCGGCGCAGTCTCTGAAAGATGGCGTTGAAATGGTCTTTAAACAGTTCAGGGACATATTGAAAAAAATCGGAGTAGAGGAGATAAAGGCTCTCAATGAGACTTTTGATCCGTTGCTCCACAATGCGGTGATGCATGTGGAGGACGAATCCCTGGGCACCAGCGTCATTGTTGAGGAGTTCCAGAAAGGCTACAGGTACAAGGACAAGGTCGTACGCCACAGCATGGTCAAGGTGGCGAACTGACCGGCGGTACCGAAGCTTCTGCAGCGGACGGCCGCAGGCTGATGCAGGAAATGACCGCAAGCTGTGGGAGCCGGATGGTCACAAGCTCAGGCGTACCGGCCATATGCCTGCTGCCGGGCATATTACCGCAAGGCAGATAAATAGCATATTTAAGAACGATCATTATTTTCAATCCAATACTAATATAACTTAGCAGGGAGGTACATTATGGCAAAAGTAATAGGAATAGATCTCGGCACAACAAACTCATGCGTTGCTGTTATGGAGGGAGGCGAACCTGTCGTTATCCCGAATCCTGAAGGCAGCAGGACAACACCGTCTGTTGTGGCCTTTTCCAAGACCGGTGAAAGACTTGTCGGACAGGTTGCAAAAAGACAGGCAATAACCAACCCTGAACGTACGGTCATATCGATAAAGAGGGACATGGGCACCGACAGGAGGGTAAAGATAGATGATAAGAGCTATACTCCGCAGGAAATTTCGGCCATGATCCTGCAGAAACTGAAGGCGGATGCCGAAGCTTACCTGGGAGAACAGGTGACGCAGGCTGTTATCACCGTGCCGGCATATTTCAGCGATTCGCAGAGGCAGGCTACGAAGGACGCCGGAAGGATCGCAGGCCTCGAAGTACTCAGGATCATCAACGAGCCTACGGCTGCAGCCCTTGCATACGGGCTTGACAAGGAACATGACCAGAAGATCCTGGTGTTTGACCTTGGAGGCGGCACATTCGACGTGTCCATACTCGAGATTGGCGACGGCGTTTTCGAAGTGCTTGCAACCAGCGGAAACAACAGGCTCGGCGGCGATGATTTCGACCAGAGGATCATAGACTACCTGGCAGAATCGTTCAGGAAAGAAAACGGGATAGATCTCAGGACCGACAAAATGGCGCTGCAGAGGCTGAAGGAAGCTGCTGAAAAAGCCAAGATAGAACTTTCAGGCGTAACCACTACCAACATCAACCTTCCGTTCATCACAGCCGATGCGTCGGGCCCGAAACACCTGGACATGACGCTGACCCGCGCGAAGTTCGATGAACTGACGGCCGACCTGGTGGAAATGACGATGGGGCCGACAAGGCAGGCAATACAGGATGCCGGGCTGACGCCGGAAAAGATCGACAAGGTATTGCTGGTAGGCGGATCCACGAGGATACCGGCTGTCCAGGACGCAGTTAAAAAGTACCTCGGCAAGGAACCGTTCAAGGGCATCAACCCTGATGAATGCGTTGCCATAGGCGCTGCCATCCAGGCCGGTGTTCTGGCAGGCGAAGTCAAAGACCTGCTGCTGCTGGACGTCACTCCGCTTTCACTTGGTATCGAGACTCTTGGCGGAGTATTTACCAAGCTTATCGAAAGGAATACCACCATACCTACGAAGAAGAGCCAGATCTTCTCCACTGCGGCCGACGGCCAGACAAGCGTCGAAATCCATGTGCTGCAGGGCGAAAGGGAGATGGCTGCATACAACAAGACGCTAGGAAGATTCCACCTTACCGGTATACCGCCTGCCCCGAGGGGAGTTCCGCAGATCGAGGTTACCTTCGATATCGACGCCAACGGTATCGTGCATGTTTCGGCAAAGGATCTTGGCACAGGAAATGAGCAGAAGATAACGATCACGGCATCGACGAACCTTTCGGAAGACGAGATCCAGCGGGCGGTCAAGGAAGCCGAGAAATATGCGGCCGAGGACAAGAAGCGCAAGGAAGAGGTGGATATCAGGAACAATGCCGACTCGATGGTCTACCAGTCCGAGAAGACGCTGAAAGAGCTCGGGGACAAACTGTCGCCTGAAGACAGGTCGAAGATCGAGACTGCGATCAACAATGTAAAGGAAGCGCTGAAAGGCACTGACACTGCAAGGATCAAATCGGCTACCGAAGCTCTTACGCAGGCGTTCTATGAGATCTCCGCGAAGATCTACCAGCAGAATCCGGGCACCCAGGGAGGGCCGGACCCCGGCGCCGGCTTCAATGCAGGACCACAGGGAGGTCCCGGGATGGGTCAGGACAATGTGTATGACGCCGATTACAAGGTCGTCGATGAGGACGATAAAAACAAAGGCTGATCTGAAGCGGGTAAATTCCTGCTAAAAGAATGATTTCCATAAAACATGCTGTAACGATGCTACGAGGCGATGGACTATCCTTCTGTCGCCCCGTTGAAATACAGCAGAAGCAATAAAATTTTTGCAAACGAAATTTTATATGAAAATTGTGTTATAATATCGTAGCATGAAAATGAAGTCTGTCTGAAACCGATGGATTTCATTTGGAAGCATTACCGGTCATGGCTTTAAGGAGTCAGCAGGCGAGAAAGGGGACAGTGTCTATTGTCCCCTTTTAATAAGTTTACATGAGATTTCGCATGAGATATTGTATTGTACTCATATGAGCTATTATACTTATATGGGCAACAGTATTCAGTGACAGGATAGTTTTTGTGATGGGAGATGTGGAGAATTGCCGCAGTCAAAGAGGGATTACTACGAAGTACTCGGGGTAAACCGGAACGCGGATGAGGACGAGATAAAAAAGGCTTACAGGAAGCTGGCAAAACAGTACCATCCCGATATGAACCCCGGTGACAAGGATGCGGAAGCGAAATTCAAGGAAATAAATGAAGCGTACGAAGTGCTGAGTGACCCTCAGAAGAGGGCCAGATATGACCAGTTCGGTCATGCAGGTGTGGATCCCAACGGATTCGGCAGCGCCGGTGCCGGCTTCGGAGGTTTTGACTTCGGCGGTTTCAGCGATATATTCGAAACATTCGAGTCGTTTTTCGGCGGCGCCGGGTTCGGACGTTCATCGAGGAGCCGCACAGGTCCGCAGAAAGGAGCGGATTTGAAGTATTCCGTTGAGATCACGTTCGAAGAGGCTGCATTTGGCGTTGAAAAGGAAATAACCATGAGCAGGCATGAGAACTGTCCAAAATGCGGAGGCTCCGGATCGAAGCCCGGCACAAGTCCGGCCACCTGCAGGAAGTGCGGCGGGACGGGGCAGATACAGCACAAGCATGCTACTGCTTTTGGCCAGTTTATCGACGTCAGGGCTTGCGACATGTGCCGCGGCGAGGGCAAAATAATAACGGATCCGTGCCCTGAATGCAAAGGTATGGGCAAGGTCATGAAGACATTCAGGAAAAAGATAAATATCCCGGCAGGGATCGACGACGGGCAGATCATAACCAGCAGGGGCGACGGAGAACCCGGCATGAGGGGAGGCCCGCCCGGAGACCTGTTCATAACCGTGAATGTAAAGCCTCATCCTATTTTCAGGAGACAGGGCAATGATGTGGTTTGCGAGATACCCATCACATTCGTGCAGGCCGCATTGGGCGCAGAACTCGAAGTGCCGACGCTGGACGGGAAAGTCAGGTACAGCATCCCGGAGGGCACCCAGACCGGTACCATATTCCGGCTGAAGAACAAGGGGATACCCTACCTGAGAGGCAACGGCAGGGGAGACCAGTGCGTCAAGGTCGAGATAGAGGTACCCAGGAAGCTCGGAGAAAAACAGAAGGAACTGCTCAGGCAATTTGCAGAGTTGAGCGGAGATGAAGCTTATGAGCAGCGAAAGGGCTTTTTCGACAAAATGAAGGATGCGCTGGGAATGTAAGAACTTATATGGTCTGAGCATACCGGACGGACCGGCAGCATGGAAAACCGGACCTGCGGCAGGATCCTGACACAGGTCCGGCGTCATCAATGTGCGGGCGGACTTGCAGTGTCGGACCGGCCGGAATGGATGAACCGGCGGAACGAGGACAAAATCGGAGGATCAATAGATGAAATGGACACAGATCAAAATAAAGACGACCGAAGAAGCATGTGAAGCGGTATCGGAGATGCTCACTTCCATCGGCGCCGGCGGCGTTGTGATAGAGGATCCCAATGAGATAAGAAGGCAGCTGGAAAGCCTGGACTCGCCGGACTACGCCGACTGGAGGATCCTCGACCGGTATGACGGCGATGTGACGGTAAAGGCGTATTTCAACCAGGAATACGATCCCGATGGACTGGCCGCAGAGATAAAAGAGAAACTGAAGTCCATTTCGCAGTACCTTGATGTTGGCAAAGGCTTCGCTGGATATGAAACAGTGGATGATGAGGACTGGTCGGAGGCATGGAAGAAATATTACAAGCCGTTCCGTATCTCAAAGAGCGTCGTGATAAAACCCAGTTGGGAAGAGTATTCCGCAAATGAAAGTGAGATAGTCATTGAACTGGATCCGGGGATGGCATTCGGCACCGGGACCCATGAGACCACCCGCCTCTGTGCGCAGTTACTGGAGGCTTACGTCAAAAAGGGAGATCATGTGATGGATGTCGGATGCGGAACAGGCATACTCTCGATAATCGCATCCAAACTCGGCGCATCTCATGTTGAAGCAGTGGATATAGATGAAGTCGCAGTCAGGGTAACGGAAGAGAACTGCGCCGTCAACCGCGTCAGTCATACCGTATCGGTTTACAAGGGAGTCCTTTCCGACATGCCGAAAGTCAAAGCCGACGTTATTGTGGCAAACATCATAGCTGATGTGATCATAGGCCTTTCCGACACTGTAGGAGGATACCTGAAAAGAGACGGCATTCTGATAGCTTCCGGCATTATCCGGGAACGGAAGCAGGAGGTCATCGATGCATACAAAGACAAGGGCTTTGAATTGGTAAGTACTGATGATATGGGCGAGTGGACGGCGATGGTTTGGAGAATGAGCGGAGATAATCTGAATGGGTGGCGATAATCTTTAATGGCGAGATTTTTCGTAAAGACCGATCCTTTGGAATTGCAAAACGGCAGGATCACGATCACCGGCCATGATGTGAATCACATCGCTAATGTCCTCAGGGCTTCGAAAGGCGACGAACTGGTTCTTTGCGACGGAGCGGGGACCGATTATCATGTTGTCATAGACCAGATATCTAAAGAAAAGATCGGGACCGTCATCAGGGACGCGAGGGCAAGCGCAACGGAGCCGCCTGTTGGGATCACTCTGTTCCAGGGCATTCCCAAGGCGGACAAGATGGACTATATCATCCAGAAATGCGTGGAACTTGGCGTCAGGAGTATAGTGCCCGTCATTACTTCCAGGTCTGTCGTCAGGTTCGGCAGTGCCCGCGACGCAGCGGCAAAGACGGCCAGGTGGAACCGTATCGCGCTTGAAGCCGCAAAGCAGTGCGACAGGGGCATTGTTCCCGAAGTAAACGGTCCGGTGAAATTCGACGAGGCACTGGAACTGGCGGATGGATACGGCCTGAAGCTTTTTCCGTATGAAGAGGAGAGGGAAGGCAGCCTGCGGATAGTGCTGCAGGAACACCGTACGGCGATGATGGGCAGTAACCGCGGCATAGCTGTCTTTATAGGGCCGGAGGGCGGTTTCGACCCGGAAGAGGCTGAAAAAGCCGTGAAATCCGGATTCAAGCCTGTTACGCTGGGGCCGAGGATCCTCAGGACCGAGACAGCCGGGATCGTTGTCGCAGGGATAGTGATGTACGAGCTGGGCGACATGGGCGGACCCCGCGCTGTATAATAACGGGGAGCCACGAAAATAACAATATTGGAGAGCACGAATCAAATAATTTGGCAAAACAGCCTTTTAATTGGCATAGATTGTGTTATAATACGAATTGAACAAGATTGGAAAGTACGAGGTAAAACATGGTAAGGAGCATGACCGGTTTTGGCAGGGGTGAGGTTTCCCGTGACGGGAAAGAGTTCACCGTCGAGATCAAAACCGTTAATCACAGATATCTGGATATTTTCATAAAGATGCCGAGGCAGATAAGTTTCCTGGAGGACAGGGTAAGAGAGCTTGTAAGCAAAGCGATCTCACGCGGCAAGATAGATGTTTACATTACATACGCCAATTATGGCGACGACTCGAGGCAGGTCACCATAGATGAGCAGTTGGCAAAGGCTTATATATCGGCGCTGGAGGAACTGAGGGACCGGTTTTCGCTGGCTGACGATATTTCGGTTTCCCTGCTCTCGAAATGCCCGGAAGTCCTGAAGGTGGAACAGGTCGAAGAGGACGGGGAACAGCTTTGGGAGATCCTGAAGACAGCGCTGGACGATGCGGTCGCATCGCTTATCAGGATGAGGGAGATCGAGGGCGAAGCGATGAAGAAGGCGCTCCTGGAACGCGCGGATGCCATCGAGGCTGTGATAGGCAAGATAGAGGCACGGGCGCCCGAGGTCCCCAGGGATTATAAGACGAAGCTGACTGAACGCATCCGCGATCTGCTTGAGCAGCAGGCAGCCGACGAGAGCAGGATCGCGATGGAAGTGGCACTGTTTGCCGACAGGTGCAGCATAGACGAGGAACTGGTCAGGCTGAAGAGCCATTTCGGGCAGATGAGGCAGATCCTCGACATGGACCAGCCTGTCGGGCGCAAGCTGGATTTCCTTGTACAGGAGATGAACAGGGAAATCAACACCATCGGATCTAAAGCGAACGACCTTGAGATAACAAGGTATGTAGTGGATGTAAAAAGCGAGATCGAAAAAATCAGGGAACAGGTACAGAACATTGAGTGAGCTGTCAGGTGCAGCGGTTAAGGAGGGGAGTTCATGAAACTGATCAATATCGGATTCGGAAACATAGTTTCTGCCAACAGGCTCGTTGCCATCGTCAGTCCCGAATCGGCGCCTATAAAAAGGATAATACAGGAAGCAAGGGACAGGGGCATGCTTATCGATGCCACATATGGGCGAAGGACCCGGGCTGTCATAATCACGGACAGCGACCATATCATTTTGTCTGCAGTGCAGCCGGAGACCGTCGCACACAGACTGAGTTCAAAAGAATCCGATCTGGCTGTTGATATTCCTGAAGACGAGGAATGACGGACAATTCCGGAACATGATCGTGACAACGACAAGACTGCAAAGGAGGTCTGATAAATGATATTTCCACCCCTGAGTTCACTTTTGGAGAAAGTCGACAGCAGGTACACCCTGGTGGTTGCGACTGCCAAGAGAGCAAGACAGCTGGCTGACGGCGCGAACAAGCTTACGGATTGTGAATCGGAAAAGCCGGTCACAATCGCATTGCATGAGATCAATGAAAACAAGATCACTTACGTCAGGACAAAAAGCGGTATCAAGTGATTTGAGTCATAAACGGGTGCATATGTTTCGGGCTGCAGCGTGAAACGCGGCCTGCAGCGCAGGGTTAAGGTCATTGAGGATTATACCTTAACCTTTTTGGCATAAGGATCATTCGACCGGAAGGAGGCGTTAACATGGATCTGAAGGGCAAGTCGGTAGTTGTGGGCGTATGCGGCGGCATAGCGGCATACAAGGTGGTTGAAGTCGTCAGCCGGCTGAAGAAACTGGGAGCCGAGGTTGACGTCATCATGACTGCCAATGCCCAGAAGTTCGTCACGCCTCTGACTTTCAGGTCGCTGTCCCACAGGCCTGTGGTGACGGACATGTTCAGCGACCCCGAATACTGGGAGATAAAGCATGTTTCGCTGGCACAGAAAGCCGACCTTTTCATCATCGCCCCGGCTACGGCCAATATCATAGGCAAGCTGGCTTCGGGCATAGCAGATGATATGCTCAGTACCACGGTTGTCGCGACAAAGGCGCCGGTGCTGATAGTCCCGGCGATGAACCACAATATGTATGCCAATGCGGTCGTACAGCGGAACATCAGGGCATTGAAGGATCTAGGATATATATTCATGGAGCCGGATACCGGCAGGATGGCGGAAGGATCCTCAGGCAAAGGAAGGCTGCCTGAACCGTCTGCCATAGTTGAAAAGGCATGTTCGATTTTAAAACCCGAACAGGATCTTGAGGGAATAAGGATGATCGTTACTGCCGGACCGACCAGGGAAAGCATAGATCCGGTCAGGTACATTTCGAACCACTCATCGGGAAAGATGGGTTACGCCGTCGCACGGGCGGCCCATGAACGCGGCGCCGATGTGCTCCTGGTTTCAGGGCCTGTCGGGATCGAATGCCCTGAAGGAGTCAAACTGGTCAGCACCGCCACCGCCGAGGAGATGTGCAAGGCTGTCCTCGATAATTTCGGGAACTGCGACGTGGTGGTAATGGCGGCAGCCGTGGCGGATTACCGGCCCGCCGAGGTATCGGAGACGAAAATAAAGAAGAATGACGATGAAATGGTATTGAGACTCGTAAGAACTCCCGATATACTTAAAAAGCTGGGGACAATAAAAGGCAACAGGATACTTGTCGGTTTCAGCGCCGAAACCGACCATCTGACGGATAATGCCATGAAGAAACTGGAGTCGAAGAACCTGGACATGATCGTCGCAAATGACGTCACGATGGAAGGCGCGGGCTTTGGTACCGATACGAACATCATCAAGATTATAAAGCGCGATGGGACTGTCATCGATCTGCCGCTGATGAGCAAGCTGGAGGCTGCCCACAGGATACT
>ENA-UPAD01002107-UPAD01002107.1-bioreactor-metagenome-genome-assembly--contig:-NODE-2107-length-16220-cov-583.871822_pt1 | contig 16220 bp, 15 predicted proteins | sample MGYA00238179_ERZ772710 | MGnify/ENA primary metagenome ERZ772710 (study PRJEB29004, sample SAMN07631245) | bioreactor metagenome | isolation source: Switchgrass digestor | place: USA: Dartmouth...
TTGGGTTCTTCCCATATTTTTATTAAATTTGCCTACGATAATTTTACTCTAAGTTACAAGTTAGATATTTTTACAGGTTTGCAAGTTCCCATCTAATTGTCTGGTCTACCTGGCCAGAAAGCGGGATAGCATGACGATGACTGATAAGGGTATGAAAATCGGTCTTGCTTTGTACATTAAGTAAAGTGTGGTATAATATGGCAATATATTGTGCAGCCTGTTATAAATAATCAAGCGTCCAGGAGGTTGTAAAATGAAAGAAGAACAGCTTCAGGAACTGAAAAGGGATGAGGAACTTCAGGAGTTAAAGAGAGAATTGCTGAAAGAGATCGATGCTCTCGGGCGGGAGCACAAGTCGTTCAAAAAACGCATAAGCTTCATCGCAAACCTGTTCATACCCGGGATCGGATTTTTTATTTATGGCAAGTCATACTTAAGAGGCATCATTAGCTTTGTCCTTTTTAGCGCGTACAATCTGCTGTATTTCCTGAAAATACTGCCTTATTATGGGGATTTTAACTTCCTGCACTACATGCCGGCTTTAGTGGTTTGGTTTGTGAGTGTTTTCATGGTTGCACGCATGGATGACTGAAAACAGACTGATAGTAATTTCAGCATTTTTGCACCAACTGAACTCATCTGCAGGATGTAGGAGGGACTTTGCATGCCATATGCAGTTGAGATGTTTTTCGATAAGGAAAGCGATGCGCAGATAAGGAAGATATGGCGTTCTCTGAAGGAAAACGGGATCAGTTCCTGGATGGAGGATTCGGGAAGCGTTCCCCATGTCACATTGTCTGTCTTTGGCAGGCTGGACGTCGATGACTCGGACCGGAGGCTGGCTTCGTTCGCCGAAAAAGTCTCCGGGCCGCGCCTTGTGTTCGCAAGTATAGGCGCATTTCCCACGGATGAAGGCGTTTTGTTCCTGTCACCTGTCGTCACCGGGGAGTTATTGCGCGTCCACAGGGCCTTCCATGATGTTTTTACAGATCTGCGGGAAGACCAGTTCCCGTTTTATTTGCCGGACTCATGGGTACCGCACTGCACGCTGGCTATAAACGTAAAGCGGGAAGAAATACATAAAGCTCTCGAGAATGTAATACGGGATTACATGCCGATATGCGCCGAAGTCGACCGCGTTGCTTTGGTCGAGTACCACCCTGTGAAGATTTTGAAGGAATACAGGTTCAGGAAAAGCGGTTAGTTATTGATGCATGCAGACAGGACGTATCAGCAGCGTATCAAAAATGAAGATCGCCGGATCCCCGATGTTGCCGTAGTAAAGCCTGCAACCTTGTCAAGCGCCAGGTTGCGGGCTTTTTATATGGAAACTGAAACAGTTGTATTATAATTATTTAAAAACTTGTGCAGCAGAATGCAGATATGGTAAACTTATGGAAATATATAAGCGGATTTGAAATGATACGTAATGCAACATATGAGTATAGTGATCAGAAAAGCTGAAATTGAAGATTGCCGCGGCCTTGGGATTATCCACTCGGAATCGTGGAAGGCAGCATATAAGGGGATCATTCCGGACTCATTTCTTGGCAAAATTACCGCAGAAAGCAGTGAAAAAAGATTCGTGGATGCAATGTCCCGGGGCCTTGAAAGAAATTACGCAGCGGTCTGTGAAAACCGGGTCGTTGGTTTCATCTGCATAGGAAAGTGCCGGGACGGCGATCTGGGCGATACTTTCGGGGAGATATGGGGCATATATCTGCATCCTGCATACTGGAGGCGGGGAATCGGAACGAAGCTCATGCTGTTCGGCCTTGCCTGTCTCAAAGGTGAGGGGTATGAAAGGGTATCGCTGTGGGTCCTGGAGAAAAACGAAAATGCCCGGAAATTCTATGAGAAATTCGGGTTCAGGTATGACGGGACAAAGAAGGAACTTGATTTTGGCGGTACCGTATATGAAATAAGATATGTAAGGGACCTCCTCCGCTTTAAGCCGAACATGCTGACGGAAGACAAAAGCGGGGATGTATGCCAGGAGGAGTCATCATGGAACTGAACAGGACCTGGGAGCAGCGCATAAAAGACAGCGGAGCTGATTTCGTATATTTCGTCGATATTTCCATGCTTCCGGCCGAAATCATCGAGGATTGCACCTGCGCCGTCCTCTTTGGGAAAGCGCTGTCAAAGGAATATATAAGTGCGATAAGAAACGGCCAAGCGCCGAAAACGAAAGAAGTTATCAACGTCGAACGCAGGATGGACACTCTTGCCGAAAAAGTGGCAAAGATGCTGGAAGCAGAGGGATATAAAAGCATCGCAAAACTGAAGACCGGGCGCCTGCCGCATAAGACCGTGGCACTGAGGGCCGGGCTGGGATTTATAGGCAAGAACAACCTGCTGGTCACCGAGCGGTACGGCTGCGCGGTGATGCTGGGCAAGGTCCTTACCACGGCGCCATTTGAAACGATAAGTGAGGCGCCGAAAGAACCGCAATGCGGAGATTGCAGAATATGTGTAGATGTATGCCCGACCGGTGCACTGCTTGGCAAGACATGGAGCATCACGGCCACCCGCGATGAGATCATAACCAGGAAATTATGTACATTATGCGTAAAGTGCATGGCCTGGTGCCCGTATACATCGTAATATATTAAATGAATGATTCAGCGATAATAATGAAAACCAGGACGGCAATACAACATTCAGGGGTAGTCACTGTGTGGGGGGTGCTGCGTTTTGGTAGGTTTATTAAAAATGGCATCCGGCAACCGGAGATGATATTCAAACCGACACCTAAAGGAGGTATGCAAATGGAAATGAAACAATACCCGATACTTGAATTCGACGAATCGAGGGACGCGATAATCGATCCGTCGAACCTGATCAAACCTATCGATGGGTGTGAAAGATGTGTCATTACCTTTTTCAGGGATGCGCTTGAAAAACTGAACGCAGAAGGAAAGCTGAAACAGATCGCGACTTTTTACAATGAAACAATAAACTTACCGATCTATGAAACAAATGTAGGCGACAAAAAAGTACATGTGACGCAGGGATTCGTGGGAGCCCCGGGATCGGCGGCGTTGCTGGAGGAGCTTATTGCCTATGGCTTTGACAGGTTCATCGTTTGCGGCGGAGCTGGTGTCCTTCAGAAGAATATTGCGGTCGGACACCTGATAATACCTGTTTCGGCGGTCCGTGACGAAGGAACTTCCTATCATTACCTGCCTCCTTCACGGGAAGTCGAATGCAGTGAAGAAGCCGTAAAAGCCATCGAAGATTATTTCATAGAGCATAACATTCAATACATAAAGGCAAAGACATGGACAACGGATGCGTGCTACAGGGAGACCAGGGACAAAGCTGAGCTCCGCAAACTGGAAGGCTGCGTCACTGTTGAAATGGAAGCAGCTGCGTTCTTTGCCGTAGCCAGGTTCAGGAATGTAAAGCTGGGGCAGATCCTGTACGGCGGGGATGACCTGAGCGGCGTAGAATGGGACGACAGGAGATGGAAAAGCAGGGATGAGATAAGGAGCAATCTCCTGGATATCTCACTGCGTATATGCAGCAGGATGTGACTTAACAGCGGTGTACTGCTTACAGGCGATCCCCTGGGTGCTGGAAGGCAACCACAAGGCCAGGAAGTTTTACGAGAGGCATGGATTCGCTTTTGACGGGAATGTGCGGGAGTTTGAGAACGGCATTGGACGCGGAGATCGGGTGTCCAAAAGTTTTTCGCCTGTTAAGAAACAAAGGAGCGTTCGTGCTGTTCCGATACATTACTGTTCCGGCTGACGGCGATGAACTGTATGAAGAGATCCAGACTCTTTACAGGAAATATTTCAAGCCGTATAAAAGGCCGGTCAGGAAAACGGGCGCAGAGTTATGGGAACCTTCCGAGATAAAAAAGAGATTTGGGTTTGAGGACTTAAAGCAGTACGGTTTCAGTGACATATCAACGAAATTATACAGTGGGTCAAAAACCTATAACGCTGACGAATACATCGCTTTGCTCGAAACTTTCGCGGATCACAGGAGCCGTCCGGAGAGCGAAAAAGCTCCTCTTTATTCGGGGATCAGGGAAGCCATATTGAGGCATGGCGGACGTCACAAGGTGGATTATACCTTTATGTTATATATGGGGAGAAAGTATCAATAGGAAAAGTAATTGAGCATTGAAATGCTTAAGGGAGATGGTTATGGATATAGTAAATATAAATAACTGCTATGGATGCGGAAAGGACAATCCAGTTGGCCTGCGGCTTAACATCAGCCATATCGGTGATAAATCGCACATCGAATTCGAAGTGAAACCCCAGTATTGCGGGTACCCGGGTGTTCTGCACGGAGGGCTCGCTGCTGTACTTTTCGACGAAGCCATGTTCCATGCTATTGCCAAATCAGGTATTGAAGCTGTGACGGCAAGCATGAACATTGAATATATAAGTCCTGCGTTTGAAGGGCATATCCTCGAATGTGAAGGAGAAATCGAAAACCGCGACGGGCGGAAGATCGATGTAGTCGCAACACTGACTGACAAAGCCTCAGGCAGGATTATCGCGAAAGCCAGGGGAATATTCCTTGAGGTGGATCTGAAGAAAGTCCTGGACAGTTAGAAACGGAGTTACAGAGAGATGAGGATCGGTATCGATATTGACGGGGTCATTACAGATACAATAAATTACGTGGCTTCCGAGTTATCAAAGCTTCTGAACAGGGAAGTAAAGCCGGATGAGGTCGCGCATAGCCTTGGCGAGATAGAAAATGTTGCGCAGATATTCATAGAACATGGCGAACGCCTGCTGTGTTCGCTTGCCCCGATGGAGTGCGCAGCGGAGTCCATCAATAAACTGGCCATGAACCATGAAATTTATATTATAAGCGCCAGGTTCCGTATCCATTATGACAGTACTATTAAGTGGCTGAAAAAGTATGGTATCAATGCCGAAAAAGTGATTTTCACTGAAGGGAAGGGCAAAGCGGCTATCTGTATTGAAAACGGGATCGATGTGTTCATCGAAGATTCGGTGAAAAACGCCCTGGAACTGGCTGACCATGGAATAAAAGTCATCCTGTACTCCACAGAGTATAATTCGTCTTTCCAGGGAGAAGGCATAATCCGCTGTGACAACTGGAATCGCATTATTGAGGCGATAGACAGGATCATGGCTGATGTAAAACCCAATGTCACTTAGAGCTTTATGACGTCAAAAATAAGAAAGCATTCAGCCGGACCGGAGCCCGACTGAAGGCACTATATGCCTGGTCTATACGTCAGCCCGGTCATTAGCTCCGCCAGCCGCCCCGACCGGCGCTTTGGAGCCGTCGATCCCGACGGGGAACAGCTCCCTGACTTTTTTGGATCTGTTCAGGTAGATATACCATCCGACACTGAAAGCAACAATGAGCAAAAAGCTGATGACGGATGATACGATGATGCTTCCGAGCATCTTCGAATACATCTCATGATTCCTGTCATATGGTATTTCCCTGATTTGACTGATCGTATTGAAAATAAGATAAGGGATCAGGTAGACGGCCCTGAATACAAGGAATACCTTTGAGACTCTGACGGCAAATTTTTTGAGCTTCTTGAGTACTATCGACGAGAACAGCGAAAACAGTATGTAAAACACGGATATTCCCATTATGATCGTACCAAGGATCCTGTTTCCGGAAAGCAGGTTATATCCGTTGAACAGTGTGATCACGCCCAGCAGCGTTTCCTGTGCCAGAAGCATGAGAAAATAGACCAGAAGGAATCCGCTTATACCCTTCTCTTCCATGTATTCATAAGGCTTCCTGAATTCATCCATAATAATGGCTCCTTTCAATAAATGCAGCGTACTTGCACGCAGTATGCTTATATTATATCAGGTAATCATTCCGGGAACTAGTGTTCTTTTAATATAAAAATATTTACCTGTTCGGCAGCAATAATGATAAAATAGATTTATTTAATAAACGTCTATATCATGATTATATCTTTTATAAGTAAAAAAACCATTATTAGGGAGAGCAATATGAAGGTTATAGGAATATCGGGCAGTCCGCGAAAAGGCGGGAACACTGAGATTTTGGTAAGGCATACGCTTGAGCCTTTCAGGGAAGCGGGATGGGAAGTCAGTGAGTTCTTTCTCAGCGAGAAATCCATCAAGCCGTGCGTCGGATGTGACAGCTGCAGGAAGACAGGGTCCTGCAAGATCAAGGATGATGATATGGGTTATGTTTATGATGAGTTTTCATCCTGTGATGCAATCGTGATCGGTTCGCCTGTCTATTACAGGAATGTCACCGCCCAGCTTAAGGCACTGTTCGACAGGTGTTATGTTTTCAGTGAAAAAAGACCGCTTGACGGCAAAGTTGGTGGAGCGATCGCGGTCGGCAGGGGCGAAGGGGCAGGCCAGAGCATAGTGCTGAACATAATATATAATTTCTATCTGTCTTGCGGAGCAATCTGCGTTCCAGGCATACTGAACGGTTTATCGGCAAGGGCGGATAAATGCGGCGATATACTGGACCAGGAAAAGCGGCTTCAGCAGGCGCGGTTCCTGGGTGAGAATATCCTGAAATATGCAACTTTGATTAAAGGATACCATGGCTGAGAGAAAGAACGGCGATGAAGACAATATTGAGTTCTTCTACAAAGTTTGCAAGTTCCAGATGAACAATCCACATATTCCGCCATTGGACTCAATCATTGGGCCGGAGGGGCAATGAAGGCAGAGGAAATGAGAACGGCGGGCCACTACAGATATGATCGGTTATTCATTATTGATTTATCATGACAAAATTAAAATAAAATATAGAAATTTATGAATTATATGATATAATATCCTTAAAGCAGACAAAACTGGAAATAGATAACAAGCAACCGACTTTTATGGAGAAGCATTATGCTTTGTAAATTTATGCGAGGAGGGAATTTGTATGATCGGCAACGATCTGAAGCTTACCATGCAGGAATGGGCAAACGGAGCCATAGATCTGGCGGATGTGTTTGAAATCAAACTCGATTATTCGGAAGACAGCGTAGTAAAACTTGATATATTATGCCAGATATTACATAGTAACATGGAATCGGACCCGGAAAATTATGACGAAGAAATTATCCTGGTATCCTCCGGTTTTATGGGAGCATATCTTGGTGAGTTGATTATCAGGAATATAGGCGGAGAATGGGAGGAGGAAGAAGGAAAAGGTATTTCAGTGAGAAAAGGGGTTTTTGCATGCCATCCGATTTCGAAAATATATAAGAGACTTAAAAACGGCGATCAGGATGATATTGAGATCTTCTACAAAAACTGCAAGGCCCGGATGGCCTGACAGCGCAAACATCCGGTGAGCTATAATTCGACTGGCCGCATGGAAATCAAGGTCTATCGCTGACAGTATGGTTATACATGGACTGATTAACTCAGTTGGAGATATTGTTGCACATACCAGTTTTTGATTTTTTAAATGGCGCCATGTAAAAAGGAGGAGCAGTAAATGAACTGCTCCTTTACTGTTCGTAAAAACCCGGGCATTGTTCAAAAAAAGTGATTTTGTTGTCCTTGACGAACCGACTTCAGCCATCGATCCGATTGTTGAAATGGACATACTGAAAGCCTTTCTCGACAATACCAGGAGGAAAACGTCTGTAATAGTATCTCACAGAGTCGGCATCTGTACATGTGCAGATAAAGTTGTGCTGATGAAAGACGGGCATTCCCGGCCATTTAATATAAAATATTTCCCTGCTCAACAACGTTGATGATACAATTATGAATATTAAGAGAAATGTTGAGAGAAGCATTTGCAGATTTATTTCTAATGTAACTTATGTACTGAAGTTGAGCTAATTGACGACATTATCAAACCCGTTCAGTAAACCAACGCTTGTGTTTCCTGCAATCGTTGAAACATATACTGCCCGGCCAGGGCATTGACCTGCGGCTGCCCGAAAGATTCTTGTACTGACAGACAGCTGCCGATGTCATACTAAACTTACAACATAAGGTACTATAAAACTGGAGGGATAAGCAAATGATCTGGAAGGCGAAATGGATAGCACCGGCGAAACCTATGGGTGATGTATGCCCGTTGTTTTACAGGAATTTTCACATCGCTGGACCTGTAAAAAAAGCGATTTTGCATATTACAGCCGTGGGCGTATATGAGGCGTCGATAAACGGACAGCGTGCAGGCGATTTTATTTTGGCGCCCGGGTGGACTTCCTATCAAAAACGTCATCAATATCAGGACTACGACGTGACTGAACTTTTAACTGACAAAAACGAATTGTGCGTACTGGTCGGCAAGGGATGGTACAGAAGTCCGATCCCGGGGTGGATCACTGACAGTTATGAGCAACGAAGCCTTCTTCCGGCTGCTGTCATCGCACAGCTTGATGTTGAGACAGAAAGCGGCAATAAGATACAGATCGTTACGGACGAAAGCTGGCAGGTACGTGAAAGCCGGATCCGTTTCAGTGAGATTTACGATGGCGAACATGCCGACTTTTCAATGCCGGAGGCACCGTTGCTCCCGGTCCGTGCAGTGCAGTTCGGCATGGAGCAGCTGATCCCGCAGGAAGGCGAAATCGTCCGGGAGTTGGACCGTATACGTCCGAAAAGGATTTTCCGTACGCCGAAGGGTGAAGTCGTGGTTGATTTCGGACAGGAAGTGACCGGCTATGTCCGATTCAATGTACGGGCAAGGAAGGGAGATATAGTAGAGATATCCCATGCGGAGGTGCTTGACAGGGACGGGAATTTTTACACGGAAAACTATCGAAACGCAAAAGCAAAGCTTCGTTATATATGCTGTGAAGGGGAGCAGACCTACCAGCCTCACCTGACATTTTACGGATTCCGTTATATCCGGCTTGACAAATGGCCCGGGAACGCGCTGCCGGAAAACTTTGAAGCAGTCCTTGTTTCTTCGGACATGAAGCGGACGGGAACGCTTAACTGCGGTATCCCGAAACTCAATAAGCTCTTTGAGAACATTGTATGGAGCCAACGCGACAATTTTCTTGACGTACCTACGGATTGCCCGCAGCGGGACGAACGCCTGGGATGGACAGGTGACATTGCAGCGTTTATCAAGACGGCATGCTTCAATTTCGATGTGGAGAAGTTTTTCCGCAAGTGGCTCCAGGACCTGAAGGCTGATCAGCTTCCGGACGGATCGGTCCCGCATGTGATCCCCGATGTTCAGGTCGGCAGCGGCAGCGCAGCGTGGGGCGATGCGTCGGTACTGGTTCCGTGGCAGTTATACCTGTTTTATGGAGATGAACATCTTCTGAGTGAGCAATACGAAAGTATGGAAAAATATCTCCGCTTTATACGCGAATCTTCTGCCGATGAGTACCTCTGGACAGGCGGAAAACATTTCGGTGACTGGCTCGGACTCGACGCGCCCCAGGGAAGCTATAAGGGACGTTCACGGGACGATTTCATCGCATCGGCTTACTATGCATATGATGTGTGCCTGATGGCAAAGATCGCACGCATCCTCGGGAAAGACGCCTCGGAATATGAGGACCTCTATGACCGCATTGTCCAAAAGTTCAGGAAAACATTCCCGGACTACCTGACACAGACGGAAAATGTATTGGCGCTGGTATTCGGCTTGACGGAGGATCCGGAGCGTACGGCGAAGGAGCTTGCACAAAGGGTCCTGGACGCCGGGAAGCGCCTTGAGACCGGTTTTGTCGGAACACAGCTGCTGCTTTTTGCGCTAAGTCGGAACGGATATACGGAGCTTGCCTATGACCTGCTGCTGCGGGAGGAATTTCCGTCGTGGCTTTACCAGGTCGACCATGGAGCGACGACGGTCTGGGAACACTGGGACGGTATCATGCCCAACGGCGAATTCTGGAGCCCGGATATGAATTCTTTCAACCATTATGCATATGGAGCCGTGATGGGCTGGGTATATGAGGAAGCCGCCGGTATCCATACCATTGAGGAAAGCCCCGGGTTCAGGAAAATAAAGATCGAGCCGAAACCCGACCGCCGTCTCGGCTGGCTGGAAGCCAGTCTTCAGACAAGGCGCGGCTTGCTGGATGTCAGCTGGAGATATGAGGACGACTCGATACGTTATGAGATACAAACACCATCGGACGCTGACTTTCACATGGATGGCAGAAAATATAGCCTCAAGCCCGGACGTTATGTCTTCTTTGGCAGTATTTAAAGGGCTTGTGTTGAATTGCAAGTAATAAGTATCATTGGCGGACGCCCAAAACCGGTCGTCTGCCGTTTTTATTATTCAGGCTGGTTTTAAATCTGATAAAGTGACAAATCGAATAGCGGAAGGATCTATATAAAGTTATGTTATTAAGGTCATTCATTAGATAGTTATATCCCGGCGGCGGCACTCAGCGCAGCCCAGTCGCCGGTATTACCTGTCATTGTGCCATGTTACTTTATATTAAGCTGGTTTTGACTTACGTTGACAAATGAATCATTATATTATAAGATTTTCTATATATTGACACGCTTAACATGTTGATGCTGTATAACTATATCTATACCAATTTCTTGTCTATCAAGTGACGGTAATAAAGGCTACCTTATAGAAAACGAACTAAACGATAAAGAACTGATTATGAGCTTCATAGAGTCATTTGACTTTAAAAATAATTTTGATCAATACTTTGATTGTATATTCGGTAAATATTGACTGTCAGCTATTTGCAGTTTTGCTGAAGACAGCGTATTGGATGAATCGACTGTAGCAATTGACACTATAAAAGAAACGGAGTTATATGTCGATTTTTCAAAGATCTGCAGTTCAAAAACAGTTATCATTGTTACTCACCGCTTAGGTTCGGCTAAAATAGCAGACAGGGAAGCAGTTGCCCTGTCCATATTCTGGACGTGGATGTTTTGGATATTCGCCTGGGGAAGAGGTTTAGCGGGAAAAAGCTGTCCGGTGGGGAAGGGCAAAAGGTTTTACTTTTCCGAGCATTGTTTAAGTATAGTAATTTTGTTGTCCTTGATGAACCGACGTCAGCCATCGATCCGATTGTTGAAATGGACATACTGAAAGCCTTTATTGACAATACCAGGGGGAAAACGTCCGTAATAATATCTCACAGAGTCGGCATTTGCACTTGTGCAGATAAAGTTGTGCTGATGAAAGATGGGCATGTCATTGAATACGGCACATATAAGGGGCTTATGGAAAACGATGGAAGTATTACGAATTATTTACTACGCAGATGAAGTGGTATAAATAAGTATTTAGGAATATAACGAAAACGTTTGAAATTGTTCAAATAGAGTTGTATGTTTCTTAATGAAACTAATTCCAAAGAGCATAAAATAATTCACCATAATACCTAACATGGTTCTTATGCATGAACTTCAATAACGAGTGATATAAAACATGTTTTTGCATAGTATTATATGGATAATGTGATATAATATATCTAACAAATATATTAATATTTAAACATGATCCTACATTAGATGAAAATGTAAAAGTTGTAAAATTGATAACAACCTTATGTGTTAATAGTAGAATAATAAAATGTTTAGGTATTATGTAATTTGAACTAGAATTTGCACTTTGGCAGCAAAGCAGATAATTGAGTTTTGCTTAACATACTACCCGAGGATTTATGGTATCCAGAAGTGATTTATAATTTTGAAAGCGCAGAAGTTTCCGATGTTTTTGAAATTGGGGGTTATTATATACGGATTAGTAAACATATACACTTAGGGCATTTACATAATGCATCAAAAAGAATAAATGCAAATAATATACTAGTTTTTATGAAAACAAAATAGGATTTTGTTTGGAAGGTGTGTGATTGATATGAAACTAAATCAATCTTCTATTTCATGGGCAATGAAACATCTATTTAAAGAAAGTGATACTGATCTTTTTCCGAAACCTCTCGAAATTAAAGTTATTAATGATATGCATGATAAAGTTCTTGATAAGCTAAAAGACGTTGATTTAGGCAATTATAAATGGAAAGCAGCTAGGAGATTCGTTATTCCTAAAGCAGAATTCTCCTATAGAATAGTTACACAACTTGATCCGATTGATAGTATATTATTTTCAGCTATAGTTTATGAATATGGTAAATTTATAGAATCTAGGAGGCAGCCCATAAATAAAGTTTTTAGTTATAGGTTTTCACCCAGTAGTGATGGAACTTTGTATAGTAACCAGACTGCTTGGAGTGATTTTTGGCAAACATGTCTACAGAAAAGCAAAAGTTTTAAGTATATCGTTTACTTAGATATTGCTGATTTTTATAATCAAATTTACCACCATGTAATAGAAAATCAGTTAATAAGTTGCGGGTTACCTAATCAAATAATAAGAAGTGTGATTAATCTATTAGGATCAGTAACACAAACAGTTTCAAGAGGTATTCCAATTGGACCTCATGCTTCGCATTTGATTGCAGAAATGAGTCTTATTCCAATTGACGAAAGTCTAGTACTGAGAAAAATTGAATTCTGTAGATATGCAGATGACATAGTCATTTTCTGTGATTCAGAAATGGAGGCAAAGATAAATATCTATACCATAGCAGAAATACTTGACAAGCAGCAAAGATTGATATTACAGAGACAAAAAACAAAAATCTATACTGCAGAAGAATTCCAGAGAATATGTGATCAAATGTTAAAAGATAACCCAATTAACAAGTTAGAAGAAAAAATGATCAAGGTTATTTTAAAACATTCTAGTGGAGATCCTTACAAGCATATTAGTATGTCGAACCTAACAATTGAAGAAAAGGAAATGTTCACAAAGGAAAAAATTGAAGCCCTAATATTGGAATATCTAAAAGAATTTGAACCCAATTACCCTAGGCTTAGATGGTTTTATAGAAGGCTAACCCAAATTGGAACTACACACGCAATAGAATTTTCAATTAAAAATATGGAAAAACTAATACCTGCAATAAGTGATGTATGTCATTATCTTATATCTGCTGCGGGTAATTATGATAAAGATTGGAAAATATTCGGCGATGATGTTTTAAGGTTATTGGATAATGATTTGATAAAATCAAATGAATTTTTCCAAATTACACTTCTAAATTTATTTGTAAATAATACAAAACTAAATCATTTTAATAAGTTAATTGAGATGTACAGAAGTTCATCCGAGAACTTGAGGAGAAAAATAATTTTAGCAGCATATAGTATGAATGCAGAATCATGGGTAAGAGAACTAAAAGAGGATTATCCCAAATTTGATATTTGGAATAAGAGAGCTATGCTTATTGCAAGTAGTTTATTACCGGCTGAAGAGAGAAAGCATTTTTTACAACACATAAAAAGTAGCCTTAGTTCTGATGATATATTAGAATCAATACTGATTGAATGGGCTTTGAAGCAGAATTAGTTATATATTCCGTTAACACCAGTGTAATAAGTCAGCGTGCTGGCAAATTGTCAGTCCGAGGGATGACTGATGTAATGTCTACATGTTATTAACGTAGAGAAGAGTTATTAACGTAGAGAAGAGAAAGCGTTTCCAGTACCATAGCTTCAATGGTATCAGAAATACTAACGATTAATAATATGTTCTATGTATTAAGCTGATTGAAAAGAGTAGCTTTTGGTTTTTATAACCAATCTGAAAACTCCATTTGTAAATTATTTCGTAAAAATTTATGATAACGGATTAGCTTTTGCAATTTAATGGAAAAGTTGATGTTGTTTTGTGACATGCGATATATTATTTTGGAATCTATGGTATAATCATTTCAATAATAGGAAGCTAAGTGATATGCACTTACGAGAAAAGGAGAGACGTAATCCTCATGAATTCAAAAGAAAAAGCTGTTTTTGATAATATTATATCGTTGATTGACAAGAAAGAGTATGCTCAAGTAGAAAGTGAGTTAAACTCAATCATATCTTCTGGAAATTCTGAGAAAGCGATTAGTTATGCATATTATTTAATCGGATATATTCATACTTGTTGGGATTATAAAGATAGAAATGAACGTATTGCGAAAGAAATGCTGCTAGCATGTATAGAGAGCAGTTTTCCTGTTCCACAAGCATATTCTCTTTATGCTGACCAAATAAAGGACAAAAACACAGCTGTTAATTACCTTAAAGTTGGTTTAAATAAATTTCCTGAAAGTCCAGATATATATTTAGGACTTCTAAAGTATTGCAAAAAGGATGAAGTATTGAATTATATAGATGAAGTTGAAAGTAAAAATATTGAAGATATTACCTTATTAAATAAAGCCATTGATATACTTATTTCTATGGCAAATTGGGAAAAGGCTGAAATTTTTCTGAAAAAGATAAATAAGCGTAATGATATTTCAGATTATAACCGCTTGTGTTATGAAACATTACATTCATTTTCATTAGTTATACAAGATAAGAATATTGAAATGGCCAAAGAACGCTTTTTATGGGTAATAGAACATGATTTGTCTAATGATTTAAAGTATGCACCATATATGGGATATATTTGGTGTTGTATAAAGTTGAATCACGCCAAGGAAGTTATAAAATATTTTGACAAAATACCATTTCCTAACGGGTTAGAAGATTTTGATGAACCATGGCATATTATAAGTGTGGATTTCAGTAATATATATGATCGAATTTTCGCAGAAATTGCAATCGTTATGAAAAATGACAAACAGAGAATGCGTCGATTAAATGCATTGGAGGCATATTACCTTTATTTACCCTCCGAATTATATGATGTCTATCGATATAGGAAAAAGCATTTAAAAGCCCTAAAATTATATCTCCAAGAAGATGCCGAAAACTTTGATGTTGCTTGTGCAGTTTTCAATATGCAAAAACATTATCATTTATTTTTTGATGCATATAAAACATATGCTTCAATCCTTTGTGAGCATCTTGATCCGGCAAAAAAATATATTGATGGTATTGATTTTCTGGATGAATGCACGTCGATAGAAATACAGCAGATATATCAAGACATATTAAGTATTTTAAAATCTGGTTGTGAAATAAATTTAGATATATTCATCTCAGATGTCATTGATAATATTATAGATTATTTCTTTAAATCAAGAGACGAACTTAAGTACAGAAAAATTTGCGATATTGCTAATTTGCTAAATAATAGTTATTTAAAAAAATCTGATAAGTTATTTGAAATAGCATATTCTTATGCAGAATTAGAAAAAACAAGTCAAAAAGCGGAGCAATTATATTCATTCATATTGGAAACTCACCCCCAGAACACTTCGGTATTAAATAATTTAGGTGTTATATATGAAAATAGATACGAATACCAAAAGGCAAAAGAGTATTATAGCAAAGCATATGAGTTAAAGAGCAATGATAAAACGATTTCGAATAATATGCAGAGAATTATTTCAGTTATTAAAGAAAGTGAGAAAGTATTAAATGATTTAAAAAAAGAGAATGCATGGTTTTTAGGAAAATTATTTAAGGTATATGAAGCAGCGGGTACTACTGGAGAATTGATATGTACATATAAAGATAGACCGTCGATATTGTCGGTATCTCCCCAAAAAGCAAATGAAATGTTTGATAAGATGTGTAAATGTGGATATTTAACTAAAGTACAGAGTGATAATCCATATGAACCCAGTAAATACATTATTAACCCTCACGTTAAAGAGTATTTATGGAGAGAAAATGAACGGATCAAAGAGAATGAATATTATGAGTCTCTCACGGAAAATTTAAATGTTGATGAAATAAGAAAAATAGGTTACACTAAGGAACTTCAAGACTTAATTAGTAGTATTTACAATACTGATTTGCGTGATATTTTGTGTAGAGATATACGAGAGTGTGCGATTTCGCTTTTAACAAAGCAATATAAGTCCTGTATAGTTATTTGTGGTAGCATAATCGAAGCACTTTTAGTCTATAAGATAGAAGATAAAAGCATATTAAGCTACGATATTGGATCATTGCTGCATAGTAAACCTCAAATGAAGTCTGTAAAAGAAATGAGTATGAATGAGCTATTAGAAGTAGCAAAGGCAGAGAAAATAATTGATATAGAGGAATATCATTTGTCAAATTATATTCGTTTTTATAGAAATACCATTCATCCTTCTTGTGAGGTTAGAAAAAACTACGATGTAAGCGAGGATACTGCAAAGCTTTTGTGGAATGCACTCTTGGTAATAATTAAAGAGTTTTTAAAATAATTTTTATACTATTTAGAAATAAATGATTACTCTATTGTCATTAAAGTATGTTGTTTACGCCGCCGCAAAATGTCAGTAAGCTGACGGTATTGCCTGTCCAGTT
>ENA-UPAD01002117-UPAD01002117.1-bioreactor-metagenome-genome-assembly--contig:-NODE-2117-length-16164-cov-6.625427_pt1 | contig 16164 bp, 29 predicted proteins | sample MGYA00238179_ERZ772710 | MGnify/ENA primary metagenome ERZ772710 (study PRJEB29004, sample SAMN07631245) | bioreactor metagenome | isolation source: Switchgrass digestor | place: USA: Dartmouth...
GACATGGATCTCTTTTATTTAGTTGTTCAATTTGATTTTACAATCAACCTTTTAAATTTATTTATTTCCTAATTAATAATTAAATTCTTTTATTTCTTAACTGAGTACATCTGCTTTTTATTAAATGCATCTTCCTAATACATCCTCTTCTTAAAATAAATACATCTTTTCTTAAACATAATCTTCTTCAATAAATGCATATTTAAAAAGAGGACGTTCACCCTATAAGTTGTACGTCCCCTAGATTATTATGCCGAAATATCAATTGATCATGTATAATTTTTATACCAATTCCAACAATACTTCCATCGCAGCGTCGCCTTTGCGAGGCCCGATTTTAACTATTCTGGTATATCCGCCGTTTCTGTTCGCATACTTAGGTGCGATCTCGTCGAAAAGCTTATCGGCCATGTTAACTTCTTTTGAATTTCTCTTTCTTCCAGCTCTGTCTTCAGGCACCGTTGTCATAGGATATAAATAACTCATTATCATCCTTCTTGCATAAAGACGAGAAGCGCTGTCCTTCTTGATTGTTTTTTCCACTTCATCAAATACGGTAACCTTTTTACCGTCTACTACTTCTTTTACTCTTTTGCCGTCTTTATCTTTACGCGCAACCTTGGCTTTGACCGTAACGGTTTCATAATTGTCTTTTTCCTTTACGGCAAGGGCAATCAAGTGCTCGGCAATTTTACGAACTTCTTTGGCCTTGGCTTCGGTTGTAACGATCTTACCATGATATAACAAATTGGTGACCTGGTTTCTAAGTAAAGCTTTTCTCTGGCTTGATGTTCTGCCTAGCTTTCTGTAACCTGCCATGTCTTTCCCTCCTTCGAAAACTTTATATGACTTTTCTCTTCGCCGAATTAATCATCACTCTGTTTTAAAGATAAACCGAGTTCATGCAATTTTGCTAATACTTCTTCCAAAGACTTGCGTCCAAGATTCCTTACTTTCATCATATCCTCGGCAGTCCTGTTAGTAAGTTCCTGAACGGTGTTTATTCCCGCTCTCTTTAAGCAGTTATATGAGCGGACTGACAATTCCAGTTCGTCAATACTCATTTCGAGTACTTTTTCTTTCTCGTTATCTTCCTTTTCTACCATAATTTCGGCAGTCTTTGCATGTTCTGACAAATCTATGAATGCATCCAGATGAACGCTTAATATCTTCGCTGCCAGACTCAGAGCTTCGTCCGGAGCCAATGTACCGTTCGTATATACATCTATAGTCAACTTGTCATAGTCCGTAATCTGTCCTACACGGGTATTTTCAACAGATATATTGACACGTTCCACAGGTGTATATATGGAATCAATCGGTATTACACCGATCGGCAGGTCGTCTTTCTTGTTTCTCTCGGCGCTGACATAACCTCTACCGTTAGTTATCGTAAGCTCCATGTATAATCTGCAGTCCGGGCCGCCGCATAAGGTAGCAATCACCTGGTCTGGATTTAATATCTCTATATCGGGGTCAGCCTGTATATCCCCGGCTTTGACGACCATTTCACCTTCAGCGTCGATGTATGCCGTTTTAGGCTCATTGGATTCGCTGTGGTTTTTAATGGCCAGTTCCTTTAAATTCATGATAATTTCAGTAACGTCTTCCTTAACACCGGGAATCGTGCTGAATTCATGAACAACACCGTCAATTTTAATTTGGCTGACAGCAGTTCCAGGTAATGAAGAGAGCATAATTCTTCTCAGGGAATTGCCCAAAGTTGTGCCGTAACCTCTCTCTAGCGGTTCTACTACAAAACGCCCAAATCTTTTATCTTCGGAAATTTCTACAATTTCTATTCTGGGTTTTTCAAAATCAAACACAACAGGACCCTCCTTCTGGGTTATTTGAGTTGAAATATTCCAATAATAAATATAACCAATTTATTATTTGGAATACAACTCTACTATTAACATTTCATTAACCGGAACATCGATTTGATCTCTTGTAGGAATTTCCTTAACCGTACCGGTTAAATTCTCCTGGTCTGCCTCTAACCATGCAGGTACAGTTCTTCCGGCGGTTACCTCTAAGATATCTTTATATCTTTGAGTACGTTTAGCTTTTTCTCTGATTTCTATAACGTCTCCCGCTTTAACGGTATAAGACGGAATATTTACGCATTTGCCGTTTACCAGCACATGCTTGTGACTGATAATTTGCCTTGCTTCTGTTCTGGTTCTGGCAAATCCCAAACGGAACAGAATATTATCCAGTCTGAGCTCCAGTAAAATTAAAAGGTTCTCGCCGGCTGTGCCGCCTTTCATTTTCTGAGCTTTCTCAAATGTATTCCTAAACTGTTTTTCTAATACGCCGTATATAAATTTTGCTTTTTGTTTTTCTCTTAATTGCAGTCCGTACTCACTTGTTTTTTTCCCAGCTCTGGAAAAGGATCTGTTTGATTTCTTATCGATACCCAGATAAGCCGGCTCCAAACCAAGGGCTCTGCATCTTTTTAAAATTGGACCCATATATCTAGCCATTTTATTCTACCTCCTATCAGACTCTTCTGCGTTTTGGTGGACGACATCCGTTATGTGGAACCGGTGTTACGTCTTTGATACTTGTTACTTCTATTCCGCATGCCTGAATCGCACGAATTGCAGCTTCTCTGCCTGAACCGGGGCCCTTAACCATAACATCTACGGATTTCAAACCATGAACCAACGCTGCCTTTGCTGCCGCTTCCGCTGCCATCTGAGCAGCATAAGGAGTTGATTTTCTTGAACCTTTAAAGCCTAATCCACCGGCACTCGCCCAAGAAATCGTATTTCCTTCCAAATCTGTCAGCGTAACAATTGTATTGTTAAAAGTTGACTGAATATGTGCCTGTCCACGTTCAATATTCTTTTTGACACGCTTCTTAGTCCCTTTTTTTACAGGTGCTGTTTTCTTAGCCATTTAAACTAAACCTCCTATTGGATCTTCAAAATACGGAAGTAATTTCTCTTCCTATTTTAATAATACTACGTTAATAATTATTTCTTCTTATTGGCAACAGTTCTTCTAGGACCTTTTCTTGTTCTGGCATTGGTCTTGGTTCTTTGACCACGCACAGGCAGTCCCTTTCTGTGACGAATTCCTCTGTAACATCCGATTTCCATCAGTCTTTTAATATTAAGAGCAACTTCTCTTCTTAAATCACCTTCAACAACCTGGGTCGCATCTATTACGTCACGAATTCTGGCTACTTCATCATCGGTAAGGTCTCTGACACGGGTATCCGGATTCACATTTGCCTGGGCAAGAATGCGTTTTGCACTGGATCTTCCGATACCATATATATAGGTAAGTCCTATCTCTATCCTCTTATCTCTCGGTAAATCTACACCACTGATACGGGCCATGTAATTGGTACACCTCCAAAAATAATAAAAATAATGTTAACAGATAAATTTATTCGAAATTTACCGTAATAAACCCTTTGTTTATTACGTCAGCCGCTTCAATTTATAACAGGCATGAAACTCTATGCCCTGTTTGTTATCAATTTATATGATTTCCGACAGACATGCAACTCTTATGTCTGTCAGACAATATATATATGATGACGGTACTCTAATCTTTGGTTAAAGCGGAAAATACATCCGCTATATCATAATAACTGCCCGAAAGGGCAGATTATCTCTACACAAAAAGCAAGAACTATATATAAAACAATAGCTTAACCGAGTTCCAAGCTACTGTAAATTAGCCTTGTCTTTGTTTGTGTTTGGGGTTCTCACAGATAACTCTGATGGCTCCCTTTCTCTTTATAATTTTACATTTTTCGCAAATCGGTTTTACTGATGATCTTACTTTCACAGTAATTCACCCCTTTCAAAAAAGTCCGCTTATTATTATATCACCGCAGAAATATAATAGCAAGCAATATTTTTCTATATATCCACAATTTAAACTAAACGGTCATATACACTATCCTATTTGTCACGCCATACAATTCTTCCTTTTGTCAAATCGTACGGTGATAATTCCAGGGTGACCTTATCACCGGGTACTATCTTGATGAAATTCATCCGAAGCTTTCCGCTTATATGAGCAAGTACCCTATGGCCGTTTTCCAATTCAACCTGAAACATGGCATTAGGAAGCTTCTCAACAACAGTACCTTCGATTTCAACTACATCGGATTTCGACATTACTCAACCTCCTTTTTTAACAGTTTTGACCGCAATATTTTTAAAGCCCTTTTTATATCTTCGTTCCTTACCGAATCATTTTTTATGGCTTCGGCAAGCTCATTGTCAGTATATTTCAGCTTTATAATATGCTTAATATTTTTCTTTTTCGGGTTGTCTAAAGTTCTAATAATTCCATCCACTAAATATACATATTCATTATGGGTATTAATTATTACATAGCATTTCCCGGCATCCCTGCCGGCTTTCGATATAACAAAGCGTCCGATTAAATCCTGCATTTATATACCCCGTACTTTGATATTATAGTAAATGTTTATAGCAATGTTAATATTTTTGGTTCGCCTTCCGTTATCAGTACGGTATTTTCATAATGGGCCGAAAGGGAACCGTCCTCGGTAAGAACCGTCCAGTCATTGTCCGCCCAATAAACATCATACCGCCCTGCGTTAACCATGGGTTCGATGGCCAGGGTCATTCCCGCAACCAATTTCGGTCCTCTGCTTCTTTGCTTGAAATTTGGTACCTGCGGTTCTTCATGAAGATGTCTTCCAATTCCATGCCCCACCAAATCTCTTACCACGGAAAATCCAAAAGATTCCACATAAGCCTGAATGGCTTCAGAAATTTCATGCAAATGGTTTCCGGCTTTTGCATATTTAATTCCTTCGAAAAAGCTCTGCTCGGTAACTTCAATTAACTTTTTTGCTTCCGGGGATATTTCTCCGACAGGAAGCGTTCTTGCCGCATCGGAATGATATCCTTCATATATAACGCCGCAGTCCAAACTTACGATATCTCCTTCTTTCAGGATATGCTCCTTATCCGGAATTCCGTGGACAACCTCGTCATTTACTGAAACACAAATCGAAGCAGGAAATCCGTTATAATTCAGGAATGACGGTTTGCAGCCGTACCTTTTTATTATCTCATAACATTTCCTATCAATTTCAAGAGTAGAAATGCCCGGTTGAACATAACTTTCCAATTCCTTGAGTACATTGGCCAGAATTCTGCCGGCTTCCTGCATTAGTTCGATTTCTTTTTCGTTTTTTATAGTTATAGGCATTAAACTCTTCCTTTCAGATAAACGCAGTGCTTAAGCGGTAAGCACATCAACAATTTCATTATATATATCGTCAATAGCTTTTGTTCCGTCTACGCTATATAATATACCTTTTTCTTTATAATACTCCAGAAGAGGCTGAGTCTGTTCATGATAAACCTCCAGACGCTTTTTAACCGTCTCAGGCTTATCGTCGTCCCTTAACACCAGTTTATTTTCACAATAATCACAAATTCCATCGACTTTCGGTCTCAAAGTCTCTATATGATAAGTTCTGCCGCAATTCAGGCAGGCCCTTCTTCCTGCCATTCTGCGAACGATAACATCATCCGGAACGTCCACATCAATTGCATACTGTATTCTGTCGTTTTTCTTTTCAAGAGCTTCGTCCAATGCTTTTGCTTGCGGAATAGTTCTCGGAAAACCGTCCAGTACATATCCGTCTTTGCAGTCAGGCTCATTGAGGCGATCCATGATCATTTCCAGAACCAACTCATCCGGTACCAACAGCCCTTTTTCTATATATTCTTCGACTTTTTTACCAAGCGCAGTTTTATTCTTTATATTGTCCCTGAAAATATCTCCTGTGGAAATATGCGGTATATTAAATTTTGCAGCTAATTTTTTGGCCTGCGTACCCTTACCGGCACCTGGCGCTCCCAACATGATTATTTTCATGCCTATTTCCTCCTGTAAGTCCATTTTTGAGCGCGACATTAAAATTAACCGCAGTGAGACAATCCGCCCAAAAGCCTGATTGTCTCACAACGGGAATTTATGTTAGTCACTTAAAAATCCTTTATAATGACGTACCAGCATCTGAGATTCAATATCCTGCATGGTCTCAATAATTACACCGACTATAATTATGATCGATGTACCGCCGAAACTTACATCGGCATCAAATGCTCCGGAAAAGAATATAGGTATAATTGATACAATTATCAACCCTACGGCACCTATAAATATAACTCTGTTAAGAACTTTGTTCAAATAATCGGAAGTCGGTTTTCCGGGACGTATACCGGGGATGAAACCTCCCTGTTTTTTCAAATTGTTGGCTACCTCTATAGGATTAAAGGTAATCGATGTATAGAAATAGGCAAAGAGAATAAGTAATCCTATATATATCAGCAGTCCGATCGAATACTTGAATTCACCGAAATCAAAATTCTTGAAATTTATAATCAACCAGCTGCGTTGATCCAGCACCTTGAGGATCTTAGGCAGTATTCTTTCCCTTGCCGGATAAACGCCGAAAAACGAAGCTATTACTCCGGGGAATGACATAAATGAACTTGCAAATATAATCGGCATTACGCCTGCCGTATTTACTTTAAGCGGAATATTGGATGTTTGTCCGCCCATCATTTTTCTTCCCTGTATTCTTTTGGCGTATTGAACGGGTATTCTTCTTTCGGCGTCCTGCAGAATAACAACAAACACAATTGTAAAAATAATAACCGCAAGTATTACCACCACAGCTATGATAGCTTTCCAAACCGGTTTCTGGTAAACAAACTTAAAGAACAAATTCACAAAATCTTCCGGCATCGTAGAAACTATATTAAACAACAATATAATTGAAATACCGTTTCCGACACCTTTTTGAGTAATCTGTTCTCCCAACCACATAAGGAAAGCGGAACCAGCTGTAAATGAAGCAACCACAAGTACAACATTTGTAAATGTAAATCCGCCTTCAAGCACTCCCGAACTTCTTCCGAAGCCTATTGCCATGGCTGTCGATTCAAGAACCGCCAGTCCTATGGATATATAGCGGGTAGCTTGCTCCATCTTTCTCCGGCCGTCTTCCCCTTCTTTTTGTATTTCTTCAAGCTTAGGGATGGCTATGGTTAAAAGCTGAAGTATAATGGATGCTGAAATATATGGTGAAATACTTAACGCAAATATTGACATTCTGGAAAACGATCCGCCGGTAAGATGACCTAAAAAGCCAAGGTTAATGCTTGCAAATATATTCTCTACCGCTTCTCTGCTGATGGCTGGAGCCGGGAGTAATGTTCCCAGTCTCACAATAACAAGGGCCATAAAGGTGTAGAGTAATTTGGTCCTGATATCTTTTATTTTTAATGCGTTCCGGAATGTTTTAAACATATTAGATCACCTCAGCAATTCCACCAAGAGCCTTGATTTTCTCTACAGCACTGGCACTAAATGCATTAGCCTTGACATTCAGCTTCTTGGTTAGTTCTCCGTTTCCAAGAATCTTGACTCCGTCCTTAGGATTTCTTATTATTCCTGCTTCAACCAATGAGTCTACCGTAACTGTAGTACCGTCGTCAAATTTGTTTAAAACATCTATGTTAATTGCAACAATTTCTTTTGTATTACGGTTAGTGAAACCACGCTTCGGTATTCTTCTGTATAAAGGCATTTGTCCGCCTTCAAAACCTATTCTCGGAGCTCCGGAACGTGCTTTTTGTCCCTTATGGCCCCTGCCTGCTGTTTTACCGTTACCTGAACCGTGTCCACGACCCTTTCTATAGCGATTCTGTTTGGAACCTTCTGCCGGTCTTAACTCTGACAGATTCATTTACGTACACCTCCTTCTTTTGGCAATTATATTTCTTCTACCTTTACCATGTGTTTTACTTGTTCAATCATTCCCCTGACCGCAGCATTATCCGGCTTTTCCACGGTTTTATTAAGCTTTGTCAAACCGAGAGCCTTGACTGTTGCTCTGTGCTTAGGAATGGCACCTATTGTTGACTTTACCAATGTTATTCTCAATTTGTCAGCCATTTTGACACCTCCATATTAATTACTAGGGTAGAGCTTTTAACCTAAAAGCTTTTCTACCGGTATACCACGAAGCCTTGCAACTTCTTCAGGGGTCTTTAAGCAACTTAAACCGTCCATTGTAGCCAAAACTACATTCTGCTTGTTGTTGGAACCGAGAGATTTGGTACGGATATTTTTATATCCTGCCAACTCAAGCACGCTACGTGCCGGACCTCCGGCTATAATACCGGTACCTTCCGGTGAACGCTTAAGAAGCACTGTTGATGCACCGAACTTTCCGGTGTAATCGTGGGGTATACTTCCGTTTTCGTCAATCGGTACTGTTATCATATTTTTAATGGCATTTTCTTTGCCCTTGCGAATAGCTTCGGGTATTTCAGCTGCCTTTCCCAATCCTGCACCGACATGTCCGTTTCTGTCTCCCACAACAACAAGTGCAGTAAAGCGCATATTACGTCCGCCTTTAACTACCTTGGTAACACGCTTGATTGATACTACTTTATCATCCAATGTCATTTGACTTGTATCAATATCTGAACGTCTCATGTATTATCCTCCTTACCTAGAATTCCAGACCAGCTTCTCTTGCCGCATCTGCCAACGCTTTAATCTTTCCGTGATATACAAATCCGCCTCTGTCATAGACAACGGCCTTAATTCCTTTTTCCAATGCTCTCTTGGCAATCACAGTTCCTAAGTATGCTGCTGCCTCTACATCGTTGGTTTTCTGAAGCTTAGCCTTTACATCCTTTTCTAGGGTAGAAGCTGCCACTAAAGTATGACCGGCCGTATCATCGATAATCTGCGCATACATATGCTTGTTGCTTCTAAACACTGCCAAACGCGGTCTCTCAGGAGTACCCGTGAAACGGTTACGGATTTTTCTATGCTTATTTCTTCTGATTTCAGATCTGTTTTCTTTATTAACCATCTTATTTCACTCCTCCTTTACTTCTTACCGGCCTTACCAACTTTGCGTCTGATTACTTCGTCAGCATACTTAATACCCTTGCCTTTATAAGGCTCAGGGGGTCTCTTGGCTCTGATTTCAGCGGCATATTGGCCAACCTTTTCTTTATCTATACCTTTAATAATAATCTTGTTCTGATCAACAACCGATTCAATTCCTTCAGGATCTCTCATTACTACCGGATGGGAATATCCCAAAGTAAGTGTTAATTCTTTTCCGGATTTTGCTGCTCTGTATCCTACGCCGTTGATTTCCAAAACCTTCTCATAGCCTTCGGTAACACCTTTTACCATATTCGCTATCAAGGTCCTTGTAAGACCGTGAAGGGCTTTCATTTTCTTTAAATCATTAGGCCTGGATACTGTAACTTCCGAACCGTCAACCTTTATCGTCATCTCCGCAGGTAACACTCTTTCAACAGTACCTTTGGGTCCTTTTACGGTCACTTTATTATTTTCTGCTACATCTACAGTTACACCTGCAGGTATAGCGATAGGCATTTTCCCTATACGTGACATGCCCGCACCTCCTATAATTTGGAATATAATATTTATCGCATAAAAACTAGTTTTTGAAGTATTCTTAATAAACTATACCAGGTCTATTATACAGAATACATGTACAAGATATCAAACTCCAGCGGCAGCCTTTAAACCGCCGCCATCCATAATCTGTTAAATTTACGACATACGTTTCATATCATGAGGAATATCGCAAATCATCTTTTATCTAAAGGGCCTTAATGTATTAACGTCATATACGATGTTACCATATGAAAGCTAAAACTTCTCCGCCCACATTCTGTTCTCTGGCTTCCTTGTCGGTAAGCACACCTTTACTTGTCGAAATAATTGCTATTCCTAACCCGCCAAGAACCTTCGGAAGCTTATCTTTGCTGGCATAAACACGAAGACCAGGTTTAGAGATTCTTTTAAGGCCGGTGATAACTTTCTCATTTTTATCTTTACCATATTTTAATGTAATATGGATATTTTTGTGGTTTCCGACTTCTTCTATTTCATAATTTTTGATGTAACCTTCTCTTAATAAAATATCTGCGATGGCTATTTTCATTTTAGAAGCAGGTACATCAACCGTATCATGCTTTGCAGTATTTGCATTACGGATTCTTGTAAGCATATCTGCAATAGGATCGCTCATTGTCATATATTTTTGCCTCCTTTCTTGATCTCCTACCAGCTTGCCTTTTTAACACCTGGTATCTGTCCTTTGTATGCTAACTCACGAAAGCATATTCTGCAGATTCCGAATTTTCTCAAATATGCATGGGGACGGCCACAAATTCTGCAGCGGTTATATTCTCTTGTTGAGAATTTCTGTTTTCTCTGCTGCTTGACTATCATTGATTTTTTAGCCATGTTATTCCTCCTTACTTTCTAAATGGCATTCCGAACCCGGATAACAGTTCACGCGCTTCTTCATCGGTTTTTGCAGTGGTTACGAAAATGATATCCATTCCTCTAACTTTGTCAACCTTATCATAATCTATTTCAGGGAATATCAACTGCTCTTTTATACCGAGGGCATAATTTCCTCTTCCGTCAAAGGAATCCGGGCTGACACCTCTGAAGTCACGAACTCTGGGCAGAGCCAGATTAATCAGACGGTCGGTAAACTCATACATTCTGTCGCCTCTTAAGGTCACTTTGCATCCGATAGACATTCCCTGCCTGATCTTGAAATTGGCGATAGATTTCTTAGCCTTTGTAACAACAGGTTTCTGCCCGGTAATGGCTTCCAAATCCTTCGTTGCAGACTCTAAAACTTTGGGATTATCCTTTGCTTCACCGACGCCCATGTTTATTACGATTTTCTCAAGCTTCGGAACTTCCATAATATTCTTATATCCGAATTTCTTTTCCATGGCAGGAACAATTTCATTAAAATAAAGATCTTTCAGTCTGGCCACCTTTTTCAACCTCCTCTCTTAATCAGTCAATAACTTCGCCAGTCGTTTTTGCTATACGTACTTTTTTCTTGTTGCCGTTTTTATCTTCTATAAACTTAAAACCGATTCTGGTTACTTTGCCCTTATGAACATACATTACATTTGATATATCAATGGGAGCTTCCTGCTTGATGATTCCTCCCTTGGGATTAGCCTGATTGGGTTTGGTGTGCTTGGATACCATGTTTACGCCTTCAACAATAACTTTTCCGTCTTTTATTGCAAGTACCTTACCCTCTTTGCCTTTATCCTTACCGGTAATAACCTTTACGTTATCACCCTTTTTTATTTTTGTAGTTGCCACGGTCGACACCTCCTTATAATACTTCTGGTGCTAAAGAAACAATTTTCATGAAATGTTTCTCTCTTAATTCTCTTGCTACCGGTCCGAATATACGGGTTCCTCTCGGATTCAAATCGTCTTTTATTATAACGGCAGCATTTTCATCAAATTTTATATAAGATCCGTCTTTACGGCGAGCTCCCTTAACGGTACGTACGACAACAGCTTTGACAACGTCACCTTTTTTAACAACACCGCCTGGCGTTGCATCTTTAACCGAAGCAACAATTATATCACCAATATTGGCATATCTCCTGCGGGATCCGCCCAATACTCTGATACATAAAAGCTCTTTTGCACCGGTATTATCGGCGACTTTGAGTCTTGATTCGTTCTGTATCATGATAATACTCCTTTCAGTTGTAATAAATCCAACTTCTTATATACGAGATAATATCGGTATTATTTTGCTCTTTCTATTATTTCGACAAGTCTCCATCTCTTTTCCTTTGACAAAGGCCTTGTCTCCATAACTTTAACACGGTCACCGATTCTGCACTCATTATTTTCATCATGTGCTTTAAGTCTGGTAGTCCTCTTTACAATCTTGCCATACAACGGATGCTTAACGTTGTCAACTATTTCAACAACGATAGTCTTATCCATTTTATCGCTGACTACCTTGCCAATACGCACTTTTCTTAAATTTCTATCCATACACTACTCCTTTCCAGGACTAATAAGCTGTTTTTATTATTTTTAGCCTAGCAAGTCCTAATTATTACTGGACGACCTCTTCATTTCGGTAATGACAGTCTGTATTCTTGCTATGTTTCTTCTTACTTCCCTGATTCTGCTTGTATTCTCCAGCTGATTGGTCGCATTCTGGAATCTCAGATTGAAGAGTTCCTTCTTAGCAGCAACCAACTCCTCGTTTAACTCTTCAAGTGATTTTGTTCTTAAACTCTCCAAATATTTATTAGCTTTCACTGTTTTCACCGCCTTCTAAGTCTGCACGCGATACAATTTTACATTTAACCGGCAATTTGTGCATAGCAAGACGTAATGCTTCTTTTGCTGTTTCCTCAGGAATGCCGGCAATTTCAAACATAACGCGTCCCGGTTTTACAACCGCTACCCAATACTCTACACTACCTTTTCCTGAACCCATACGAGTTTCGGCAGGCTTAGCCGTTACGGGTTTATCGGGAAATATTTTAATCCAAACTTTACCGCCACGTCTGGTAAAACGAGTCATGGCAACACGGGCGGCCTCAATCTGGTTTGACTTAATCCAAGCCGGCTCCAAGGCAACGAGTCCGAATTCGCCGTTGGAAAGAGTATTGCCTCTGCTTGCTTTTCCGTGCATAGTGCCGCGAAATTGCTTACGATGTTTAACTCTCTTAGGCATTAACATTATTTATCGCTCCCTTCTTTTTTTGCTCCTTTTTTAGGAAGCACTTCACCGAGATAAATCCAAACTTTAACACCCAGCTTACCGTATGTGGTATCAGCTTCTGCAAATCCATAGTCGATATTTGCACGCAGCGTCTGCAAAGGAATGGTTCCTTCACTGTAATGCTCCGTACGAGCAATTTCGGCACCGCCAAGGCGTCCGCTGACAGCAGTCTTGATACCTTTTGCTCCGGCTTTCATGGCTCTTGCCATAACGGATTTCATAGCCCTTCTGAAGGAAATACGATTCTCAAGCTGTGATGCAATGCTCTCTGCCACCAGCTGAGCATCCAAATCGGGTTTCTTAATTTCCTTTATCTCCAAATTCAGTTTCTTATCGGTAAATTTCTGAATTTCTTCTTTTAATTTCTCTATCTCGCTGCCGCCTCTTCCGATAACTACACCGGGTTTAGCGGTATGGATTATTATTTTCAAACGGTCAGACGCTCTTTCGATCTCAATTCTTGATACGCCTGCGCTGTATAAAGTCTTTTTCAGATATGTTCTGATTTTATTATCTTCAATAAGATTATCTGCAAAATCACGTTCAGCATACCATCTAGAGTCCCAATCATTAATTATACCGACTCTTAAGCCGTGGGGATTAACCTTTTGTCCCATTATTGCCCTCCTTATCTCTCATTAAGCACAATTGTTATATGGCTCATTCTTTTTTCTATACGATAAGCCATTCCTCGTGCTCTTGGTTGAATTCTCTTCATAATCGGACCCTGGTTAGCGTAACATTCTTCAATATATAATTTATCTGGATCCATATTCTTGTACTCAGCATTAGCAATTGCCGATTTTAACAGCTTCTCGATTACCGAGGAAGCATATCTTGGACTATATGCTAAAATACCGAGTGCCGTTTTCACATCTTTTCCGCGAATGGCATCCAAAACAAAGCAAGCTTTTTGAACAGGCACTCTGGCATAGGATAACGTTGCTCTTGCTCTGTTGTCCTTTGCTTCATTTCTTTCTCTTTTTATCTGGGATCTATGTCCTTTTGCCATGGATAAACCTCCTTCCGTTTAACGCAATCAATTATTTCTTAGCAGCAGTTTTCTTCTCGTCTTTTCCATGTCCTCTGAAAGTTCTGGTTGCTACAAATTCACCGAGCTTATGTCCGACCATATCTTCGGTTATATATACAGGTACATGTCTTCTACCGTCATGAATCGCTATTGTATGCCCAACCATCTGGGGGAATATGGTAGACCGACGTGACCAAGTCTTAATGACTGTCTTCTCGCCCTTTTTGTTGAGCTCTTCTATCTTTTTAAGCAAATGGTCATCAGCAAACGGTCCCTTTTTAAGTGAACGAGCCATGTATTCTAACCTCCTTAGAATTAATAATCATTGAAATATCAATGACCTACAAAACAACATTTCATTTGTCGTAAGTATCCTTTTATCAGTATGCATCACATACTTTTGCAGGTATACTTGCTTATTTAACGGCGCTGCCGTTTCTTCTTCTTACTATAAGCATATTGGACTTCTTATTGCTCTTTCTTGTCTTAAGTCCCAAAGCAGGCTTGCCCCAAGGTGTTGAGGGACCGGGACGACCGATACCCGCCTTACCTTCACCACCACCGTGAGGATGGTCGTTAGGGTTCATTGCGGAACCGCGGACTGTAGGTCTGAAGCCCATATGACGCTTACGTCCTGCCTTACCGATATTGATAAGTTCGTGGTCTATATTACCTACCTGACCGATTGTTGCTCTGCAGTTTAACGGGATCATTCTCATTTCACCGCTCGGAAGACGAAGAGTCGCATAATTGCCTTCCTTAGCCATCAGCTGTGCAGCACCGCCTGCGGATCTTACAAGCTGTCCGCCTTTACCCGGATGCAGCTCGATATTGTGAACCTCGGTACCTACCGGAATATTAGCCAGAGGCAGGCAGTTACCTACTCTGATTTCCACGTTATCGCCGCTCATTACCGTCTGACCTACCTGAAGTCCGTTCGGTGCAATTATATATGCCTTTTCACCGTCTGCATAATGAAGCAAAGCTATGTTAGCGGTTCTGTTAGGATCGTATTCTATACTTGCAACCTTTGCGGGAATACCATCTTTTCTTCTCTTAAAATCAATTATTCTGTATTTTCTTCTAGAACCACCGCCACGGTGCCTTATCGTAATTTTACCTTGATTATTACGGCCAGCCGTTTTCTTTATTGAGATAACCAGAGACTTCTCCGGCTTTTTGGCTGTTATTTCCGCAAAATCAGAAGTGGTCATGTGTCTTCTAGAAGGTGTATACGGGGTATATGCTTTAATGCCCATAATTTGCACTCCTTTCAAATGATGTATCAGCCATACTGATCTGTAAGCCGTAAACGAATCAGTATGTTGTTTTATCGGGTTATTAATGTAACTGATACTGTTTTATCAGCATATATACACGTTCTTGTTTTTATTTACAATCAAATATTATAGTCCGGAGAAAATCTCTATGTCGGCGCTGTCCGCAGTCAGCTCAACAACAGCTTTCTTGGTCCTGGCCGTCTTACCCGCCTGATACCCGCGTCTGCGAGTCTTACCTTCCAGATTCATCGTGTTAACCTTGGCAACCTTTGTGCCGGGGAACATTTTCTCGACCGCTTCTTTAATCTGATTTTTGGTAGCATCGGGATGAACGGAAAATGTATACTTTTTCCGGCTCATAAGATCCATACTTTTCTCCGTAACTATTGGCTCAAGGATTACATCATAGTATTTCAAATCTGCCATTATGCGTACACCTCCTCAATCTGAGCCACGGCATCCTTAGTAATCAACAGTGTATCATACTTAAGAATGTCATAAACATTAATTGAATTTGACAAAATAGTTCTTACATTAGGGAGGTTTCTCGCAGAAAGTGCCACATTGTCATCTTTCTTATCGAGAACTATCAGCGCCTTGCTGACCTTAAAGTTATCGAGCACCTGTTTCATTTTCTTTGTTTTAATTTCTTCGAAGCCGAATTTATCAAGAACGATCAACTTATCGGCCTGTACTCTGCTGGTTAATGCAGATTTAATAGCAAGTGCCTTTTCTTTCTTATTCATCTTGAACGAATAATCTCTGGGCTTCGGTGCGAATACTACTCCGCCGCCTTTCCATTGAGGAGCTCTTATTGAACCCTGTCTTGCATGACCGGTTCCTTTCTGTCTCCAAGGTTTCTTTCCGCCGCCGCTTACTTCGCCACGGGTTTTAGCGCTTTGTGTTCCCTGACGCTTATTGGCCAGTTGATTTACAACCGCCATATGAACCAAATGTTCATTTATCTCCACTCCGAAGACAGCATCATTAAGCTCTATTGTATCCACCTGCTTGCCTTCGATATTATATACTGCTACGTTTGCCATTATTACGTTCCTCCTTTCTTAAGCCCTTTACGCTCTAGTTTGCCTTTACCGATTCCTTCAGTATAACTAAGGATTTCTTGGTTCCAGGAACCGCACCTTTTACGAGGATAAGATTCTTCTCGGCATCAACCCTGACAACTTCAAGGTTCT
>ENA-UPAD01002121-UPAD01002121.1-bioreactor-metagenome-genome-assembly--contig:-NODE-2121-length-16133-cov-7.194303_pt1 | contig 16133 bp, 21 predicted proteins | sample MGYA00238179_ERZ772710 | MGnify/ENA primary metagenome ERZ772710 (study PRJEB29004, sample SAMN07631245) | bioreactor metagenome | isolation source: Switchgrass digestor | place: USA: Dartmouth...
CCCGCCGTTCGGCGCCGTAACCGTAATCGTGCTGTCGGCGCAGACTTTGTTCGCAAGCCGGTGTGCAAATATGGTCCCAAAGTTTATTTTGCGAATATCCTCGTAACGCAGAGCGTATTGAGCGTTTTGATATTCTTCTTTCTCAGCCACAGGCGTCTTGCCGAATATGCGCTTTATCCAGTCCCGAAATCTCTCGAGCATAGGCATCAATTCCTTCCGCGGAAATGAAATTACATTTCCTGTCGAATTTCCAAAAAATTAGTGCTACACTATAGTTATCAAAACAGAAAGGATGGTGTCTTATGGGAAAATTAAAGCCAGGGCAGCCGGCACCAAAATCTGGCCAGTATGAGCAGGTCGGACCTAGAGGTGGGCGTACAGGAAAAGAAATAACCGCACCAAAGGGCCACACTCTGCCCCCAACCGATAAGCCCGGCCAAGGATACATTCTGGTCGATCCAACAAAAAACAAGTCCGGCAAATAGAAAGGTAAAGCCAACTCGAAAGAGTTGGCCTTTCTATTACCGGAATATATCCGGGTTATCAGCTATTACCATATAAAGGCCCCTTGCGAGCTTATCTATGGTTTCCTCATCATCCTCAACATCCAAGCCAAAATGCTTTGCAATCCCGTGGAGTATCTCGTGTAAAAAAGTCTGGCATTCTCCCTGGAAAGACTGCAAATTTGAAGCTAGTCTAATAAGCGCCTTATCATAATCAATGTGCCCATAAGCCAGATTTGAGCCATTATTCAAGCGCTTTTCATATCTTACGGCGTAAACAACGCCGCCGATTCTCACGCTATCAGGTATTTTCATTCTTCCAACTCCTAAGCAACCGTCTCATATGAGGCGTGTATCCATACTCCCAGGCGTCCAGGATGTCAATATCGCTGGTGCCATCATCCAGTCGGGTATCTTCAAACTTATCCGGGTCCCACACGGCCGTGCGCAGGCCGGCGGCAAGGTCCTCGGTCTCGCTGCGCACAAGCTTAATTCGTCCTTCCGAAAAAAGAATATCCGCGCAGCGTATGCGGTCGATTATCTCGCCCTTGATGCTGCCGCGGATACGATATGGTGTCTTCGCCGCCAGCTCGTTCAATATCGCGACTTCAGCGCAGTCAGGCCAGCAGGTGTCGACAAAGCCGTAGTCTTTGATTACCGAATCCACAAACTTGACAAATTCATTAATAAACTGAGAGACCGATACGCCGTCAGCCTTAATCGACCTTGCCTTTAAAACATACATCACCCGGAAATCCTCATCGAAGCCGTTTGCGACGAAGGCGTGATTTGATTTATTGCCCCCAACATCCGCGCCGACCTCGATGTATTTAAGCCGCGGAACGTCTTTGCGGTCAATGTAATACCGCTCCTCGTTCTCCACAAAGAGGCGGTAAATAAGCCCCTCGGCAACCGTCCAAAGCCCCTCGATATAACGCTTATAGAACACGCCGGAATACATGGAGCGATAGCGCGCCTTAATCTTCTCCGTAAGCGCGAGATTATCCTCCATCGTGAAGTGAAGGTACAACAGGTTCTTCTCAGCAGCTTTGTCTATCCAGTTGAGCTTGAACCAGTGCTGAGGGCTGCCTGGATTGCAGTTAAACCAGAACTTAGAACCGTCGACTGAGCAGCGGCCGGTGGCCTGGTTCACAAAACTCTCCGGCATAAGCGCAACCTCATCAAACAGGCATCCGGCCAGGGTAATGCCCTGGATTAGGTCCTGTGAGCGCTCATCCTTGCCGCCGAAAATGTAAAAATAATTCGTGACGCCTTTCCGGGTCACGATTAGCAAATTATCCGCGCGGCGGTCGGAGACGCCGTATCCCCTAGAACGAAGCATTTGCTTCAGCAAGACAAGCACATTACGCCTAAAGGACCCGATTGTCTTGCCGCACATGGCAAAATTCTGCCCTTGAAAACTCTCCATCGCCCACAGTACAAAGGACAGCGACATGGACAGCGTTTTACCTGAGCGTATGGAGCCGTCGGCAATAATACCGTCATAATCACGCACCGGAGAGTTTGACATCCACCAGGTGAGGACCTTCAGCTGCTTCTTGGAAAACGGCTTAAACTTAAATGTCGCTTGCCTTATTCGTCCTGCCACACGTCCTCAACCTTCCCGGCAAGAGCCTCGATAAAGCCGTCGTCCTCGGTGTCGCCATTATCGTAAAGCTGTGCCTTCGCTTTTAGGGCTTCAATCCGAGCCTTTTGCTCCTCGGTTGCCATATCCATATGCTCCGCTAGCCATTGCAGAGCTTTCATGCGGTCGGCAAGCTTAATGCTGGCGCCGTCCCTGCCCTGCTTGATTTCGCTTATAAGAGTCCCGTCCACCTCGGAACTCTCTTTGAAATTGACCACATTAACTTCTTTTGTCAGCTCTTTCTTTTCTCCGGTTTCCTCATTCTCAACAACGATTGGCCCGAACGGACCCATAACCGGAACAGTCTTTTTACCGAACTCAACGTAATCGGTAATATCGGCGAAGGCTATGTCCATGTACTTCTGGAAAATGTCTTCAGGTTCAAGCATCGCCTTATTAAGCTTTGCCTGCTTAAGCCTGGCGATTTCATCACGAATCCGAGCATTTCCTAGTAATGAAGGGCCATTTGTCAGCGCTGTTTCATAGCTGCACCCGTAAGCCTTCTGGTAGGCTTTAGTAGCATTAAAACTCTTGACATAATAGACGCAAAACAGCTTCTGCTTATCGGTAAGTGAGGAATTGTCAAGCTCAATAATGGCGCTCACTGTACTTTCCGAACGTTCGCCATTTTCCGAACGTTCGCTTTTATTCGAACGCTCGCCATCCCATTTGTAAACGCTCTTCCAGCGCCGGACAGTTCCTGCAGGCATTTCAAGCCGTTTGGCTATCTCGACCAGGGGAACGCCTTGCCTGTACAAGCTGTATGCCTCGTTTACTTTTTCGTTCGGCGCCCTGGGCAATCTCACCACCTCGCAAATAACTACCAGAGACAGGCCGGGGCCATAGGTAGGAGGGTCAAGGAACCTATGAGCTGTCTAAGCGCCCGGCCTTTTATCTCTGGGCATGAAAAAAGCGCCGGTCAAGTGGCTGACGCTCTGGAACCAATTACAAAAATTAAAAAATTTTTAGAAATTTAGCAAAAACCTATTGACAATTGTATATACATATGCTATACTATAATCAGAAAGGAGGTGAACGGATGGAATGGACTTAGACAAAATAATAAAGGCTCTCACCGTGATATGGTTAGTAGTCCAAATTGCCGGCAAGCTAATAGAACTAACCAAATCTAAAGGCAAGAGCCGGAGGAGGCGATAAGCCTCCTCCCCCCTCTGGGGGTAATCATATTATACCATTTCCATCCGAAAAAGTGAAGCATTTGCAAAATCTTTTAACGCTGGCGCTCATTTTATTGGTTGTACTAAAGCTTATCGACTTTAGCAATCTTGCAGCTGTTGACATCATTATCCTTGTGCTCATAGCGGTCGATGTCGTGCTGTCAATTGTTCAAATGGTAAAGGGGAGAAAACACGATGTCCAATAAACCGGCAAACAAGGATACGCAAATCAATATTCGGCTTTCATCGCAGGTCAAGGATTTACTAGAAGCCAGCGCCGCGCGGCTCGGCATGAACGCCAGCGAATACGTCCGTTTTCTCATCATAGAGGACGCGCGCCGCTCGCTCGACCGCGCCACAGAACCCCCGTCTGAATAAGGCGGGGATTTTTTCTTGTCAAAAAACAAGGCCGCCCCGGAAAACCGGCACGACCTTGGATACACTTATTGACGATAGCATTATATCATAGATTTCCTACTTGTCAAGTTGCATTTTTGTCGCATCTTTTCAGGCCATAACTTCACCATAGAAAGCCCTTGCAAAGCGAATTAATGCATCGTCTTTCCAGCGATATGCCGTTACCCTATCGCAGCACTCCTTTGCCGCTATACGCTCAGCACAGCCGCTACCACCCATTATGTAAAACTCAGTCAAAACGGCCTGGTCTCTCTCGCTCAGCACCGCCCAGGCCGTATTGAATCGCCTCAGCCTCCGCTGGATACTCTTAAGCCGCCTCTCCTCGTCCATCTTGGCAGCGATAAGATTAAGCCAGCGTTCTTCAACCTTATTACCGCCTCCCTTCACCGGGTCCGACTGAGGTGTCGAAGTCTTCAGACTCTTGAGGCTTTCGTTCAGTTCGAGAAGCCTGTCCCGACACACCTTCTCGGCAGCTCTAAGCTGCTCGATATTGCGAAGCTCGTCAATAGCAAGTTTGCGATAATCCATCTCATGGCCCCCTTGTCAATGCCTGACTCTATTCCTACTCGCTTTCCTCCACCGCCGCCTTAAGCAGCAGCAGGTAGTTAATATGGTCCGTTATCTTCTCGTCCCAAAGCTCCATCGGATAACTCTGCCCGCTCATTACCATATCGTATACAGACACCGTATGCTTGGCCATCATGCCAACCAAAGCCTGCGTCACAGTTATGCCCTCAAGAGCCGCGGCCACGCGGAAATTGTGAAGCCGGTCCTCGGTAGCATATTCCTTCGCTTTGAGACAAAGTATTTTTCGGCAGCGTTCAAGCTGCGCTTCTACTATCTGGTTAAACACTTCTGCCTTCATGCCGTTTTACCTCCCGTATATCTTCCTATTCTCGCCTTCAGCGCCTGCATCAGCGCCTCCTGGGTGTCGCCTTTGCTGTGCAGCGCGGCCACTACGTCCTCATCCATGCCGCCCTGGACCACCAGATGGTGGACAAAAACCGGATATAATTGCCCCTGCCTGTGCAGGCGCTTGTTGGCCTGCTGGTAAAGCTCCAGATTCCAGTTCGGATAGCCGTACCAGATTATGTGATGCCCTCCCTGCTGCAGGTTCAGGCCGTACGCGCAGCTGGCAGGATGCAGCAGCAGCAGATCGACCTCTCCGGCGTTCCAAGCCTGCTCATCGGCGGCGTTCCGGTACACTCGGACCCTTTGCTTCGTACCCGATAGCACCTCAAGCAGCTTGTCCTTCTCATGCTGGAACCAGTAACAGACCAGGGCATGCTCGCCGTGAAGCTGCTCGATAAGCTCCATAAACGCCTCTGCTTTACAGTCGTGGACGTGTATGGCCCGGTGGTTGTTGTCGTAAACGGTCCCGCTGCAAAGCTGCAGCAGCTTGCCGTTCAACACCGCCGCCGTGCTGGCCGTAATCGTGTTCTCGTCCACCTCCAGCAGCATTTCGCGTTCAAGACGCCTGTAAGCTTTCAGCGCTGGGCCGTCCAAAGCCACAGGCACCGTGTTTTCTATGTAATCCGGCAGGCTCAGATAATCTTCAGCCTTCATGCTGATGCAGATATCCGAGATGGCCTCCCAAATTGCTTTGTCGGCGCCGGCCTTCAGGGAATATGTCCGGTACTGCTGTCCGGGGTAGGACGGGTCCTGCTTGCAGAAAGTCTCGCGGAAGCTCGTTATCGTCCGTCCCAGTCTCTTGCCACCGTCAAGGAGGTATATCTGCGCCCACAGATCCTCGAGACCGTTCGGGGCCGGTGTGCCGGTCAGCTCAACCAGACGGCTGATTCTCGACCGTACCAGCTTCATCGCCTTGAACCGTTTTGACTGCGGATTCTTGAAGCTCGTGGACTCGTCCAGGATTACCATATCGAACGGCCAGTCATTCTTGTAATAGTCCACCAGCCAAGGGATATTGTCTCTGCTTACCACCCAGATATCGCCTGGGGTATAAAGCGCTTTAATACGTTGTTTAGCGCTGCCCATCACTGGGATTATTCGTAGGTGCTTTAGGTGATCCCATTTCTGTGCCTCGGTGCTCCACGTTGCCTCGGCGACAACTTTAGGAGCTACCACAAGCGGCTTTACTACTTGCCATCTGTTATACTTCAACTCGTTGATAGCTGTCAGGGTAATCACTGTTTTACCTTAACCCAACCCCATCTCTAAAAACACGGCTACTGCAGAATCGCTTATTATGCGGGAGATGCAATACGCTTGATACGGATATGGGGTAAATTTCATTCGACATCACCACCTTGTGCTCCTTCGGGGTAAGCATAAGCCCAAAGAAGCCCTTTATGTGTTTTACGCCCTCTTGCTTTTCGGCAGCATCTGGAAACTTCTGAAGGTGTAAAACCGAAGCTTCTAGTCATTTCGGCTGACCCGAATCTATATACAACCCTATGCGTAACAGGATCTAAAGCAACTACTGGTCGACTTTGCTTTTTTATGATTCTTTCGGATATGGTCCCGTATCGCATATTTTCATCGCGTGATCACCACTCAAGATTTTCTACTCTGTTATCGTCTTTCTTCTCGTTCTTGTGATTAATTTCGGGTAAATTATCTGGGTTTGGGATAAACGCTGCCGCAACTATGCGGTGAACTTTTATGCTTTTACCACCATCCCCAGCATATAAATGGACGTTTAAATATCCATCAGAATTTTTCGCTGGTTTTAACACTTGTACTCGTCCCGGCTTCATCCGGTAATTGAGGCTCCTTACACGCCCCAAATTGCTTACCTCGTATCGACCCTCATACCCTTTCACTGGTCTCCAAATCTCTTTCATCCGGCATCACCTCCTCTACAAACCGCTCCACCTCATCCAGCCCTTTCAAAACTCGGACTTCCGCCCCTCTCTTCCGAAGCTGTTCAAGCTGCCATTTCTGGATATTCGCCAAACGCCCGGCCTCTGCTTTCAGCTCTACGAACACCACCCTGCCTCCCGGAAGTATGACCAGCCGGTCCGGCACGCCTGGATTTCCCGGTGAAACGAACTTGTAGCAGAGGCCGCCCCGGGCGCGCACCATCCGAACAAGCTTCGCTTCGATTTTGCTCTCTTTCACGGCAGCTTCCACCACCAGTTGCTCGTTCCGACATGCTTTTCAAAATCGTTTATGGTGATGACGCCGAGTTCTAAGCGCGCAATTTTTAATTGCTTTTTAGTGAATCCCGCTTTTTGGGCGGCATCCCTCACTACATCGACTAATACTTCATGGCCGGCGTTTTGCAGATATTCTTTCAGCCACTTAGTGCACTCGCTCATGCTTTCTCCTTTCTGCTCGGTTTTTCATGCGGCAACAGAGTAACAATTTTGGGGCCTCCTCTATATATATATATAAATTAGACATATTAGGCATATATATATCCCTCTAATCTCTCTATTTGCATTTACTTTATATAAAGTGTTACTTTTGTTACTCTGTTACATCCGTTGCGGCTCTAGGCTTTCAGCGGTTACAGTTATTTTTTGGAAGTTTAACACTGTAACAGGCAATCTGTAACATTTTGAATAGGTGTAACAGCTAATCTGTAACAGGTTTTCTGTCAAAACAGCGTTGTACCCCATAGGGTTTTCCTGCCCTGCAAACGCCCGCATTTGCCCATCCTGGCATCCTTTCCAGCAACCCGTTTATCTCCCGGGCGATTTTTTGCGTCATATCGCCGCGCGGTTTATTTAAAGCTTCGCACCAAATCTCCACCGCGCAGACCCGGGTTCTCGGAACTGTTTTTATCTCGCTGTGCATCCCGCCGTTGCGGTAGACCAGCCGCCGGTTGAGATCCCACACCGCCCAATCTTCCGGCACTTCCTGCTCTAAGAAATCGGCTATCAGGCCTTCCCACGGATGTCTCGCCCGGTGCTCCTCTTGAATTTGCTGTGCGACATTTTCCAACTCCGGAGGCAGATGCAAAGTCTCGCCCAGCCGCCAGCGGGTAACGGCTTCGGCCCAAATCTGGTCTCTTTCCTGGTCTAAATCCTGAAATACGTTTTTCTTTCGCGGCACCCGATCAATGTCTACGGGCCAGAAACGCCGGCCGCCCGTAGGGTCCACCAGGCATTCCTTGCTGTTGGTGGTGCCGAAGAACACGCACTGGCGCGGCCGATCGGCGGTATAGCGGCCGTATGCCGCCCTGTAGTAATCGTTTGTTTTTGTCAAAAAAGCCTTGACGGCGTCGACGTCGGTCTTGCTTAGAGCCTGCATCTCGGCTATTTCATTAATCCAGGTACCTTGTATTGTTTCCATCGAGTCCTTGTCGCCAAAGGTGCGTAAAGAGTCTGAGAACCACTCTCCGCCGAGCTTGGCCAGAATAGTAGATTTATGGCGGCCTTGGGGCCCCACAAGCACCAGCATGGTGTCGTACTTGCACCCGGGGCGCATGACGCGGGCAACGGCCGCGGTCAGGGCTTTTCTTGTGACAGCACGGGTATACTCGGTATCCTCGGCGCCGAGATAGTCAATGAAAAGTGTGTCCAGCCTGGGAACCCCGTCCCAGGTAAGCGAGTTGAGATAATCGCGGACCGGATGATATGCCTGGTCGCTGGCGCAGGCGGCTACGGCGTCGAGTATGTCGTTCTTCGGCACTTTCCCAAAGAAGGGTTCGAGGTATATGCGGAGCTGCGCGGCGTCCTCGTCGCTCCATATCTGCGAGGGCCCCGGGCGTTTCCACGGTAGCTCGCCGATGACGTCAATGCGGCCGGAGAACAGGTTGAGCCGTATCTTGCCTTTCAGCCTCGGGTCATTTTCCAGCACAATCTGAAGATTGCGCATGGATTTCTCCGGCTGCCCCTGGCTGTTTATCGCCAGCTTCTTCTTCCAGTTCGGGTCATCCGCCGGCTGGGGCTCCCCGCCGAAGGCTTCCAACGCCTCGTCCCACTTATGGGCAAGCAGGTCCGCTTTAATCTCTTCGTCGGCGAGAGCGAGGTCCTGCATGGCCGCGTAGGACGGCAGGCGGTTGGTGGGCGTGTCCGGCTTTGCCTCGTCGTCAAGCTCGCCGAACTTATGCAGGCGCACCAGGTCGAAGGCGTTGACCAGCTTGCCGCTGCACGGGTCAGTGGCATGGTGCGAATAGAGGAACTTGCCGCCGTCGTAGACAATGGCGCCGCCTGTTGTGCTGCCGCCGGTATATGTATAGCGGTCGGACATGCCGTCCACGGGTTCATATACACCGGGGAGAAATACTTCCATAGCGCGGTAGATGTCGTAGACGCGGCAGAAGGCGCCTACAACGCCGGGCTTAGTCTCCGGGTCCCCTTGCTTTGCCGCGAGCTTTGCCGGCGTCTGTGGGGCTCCGGGGACCTGCGGCCAGCTGCTTACATCCCGCCAGTCTTTATAGGTCGCCAGAAGACCGTCGGCGTCGATGAATGGCTTGTCCGCCCAGCGGTATATGTACTCCCCGTCGGCGCAGCAGGACGGCCAGTACATCAGCCTGTGCGCTTCGAAGGTGGAGGGGTCGGCCATCTCGATGCCGATGTACTCGGCCATCCTGCGGGCAAGCGGCTCATATTCGTCCGCCCCTACCGTGCGGTTGAGGGGGAAGATAACGCGCAGCCGCGGGGCCTCGGGGGCGTGCTTGCGGGTGGAGTAGACGCAGTAGCCGCACTGCAGGGCCTCCAGGCGGCGCAGCACGTCCTCTGTTCCGCCCGGAGGTATGTTGTCAAGGTCGAGCGTCAGGATATCCCTGCCGGCCACGGCGCTGCTTTTGCGGCGCGGCCCGTTCAATGCGCCGCCCACGAAGCCGCCGATGTCTTTCAGATCGTCCTGCTGGGACTTTTTCATGGAGAGGTATTGAGCCCTGGTTTCGGTCCCTCTCGTCGGCGTAGCCAGCCTGGAGTATAGCTCCGAAACCATCAAAGTCTGCGGTTTCCATACGGTAGCCCGGCGGCTGCTGCCGACTGATATAGTTATTTGCCGATCGTATGTAAGCATGGAGTATTACTCCTTTACATTTGGCGAAATATGGGTTATTATGGGTATAATTAGAAACGGAGCGTGTTGATATGAATATTAATGAAAAAGCAAAGTTTATCGCGTTGGCAAAACTATTAGGTGCTGAAGAGTCGTATTCTGAGTTAGAAAAGAAATTTTCTAAATATTATGAAGAGGCAAAGCAAGTATTAAGCGCATCGCAGGAACCGAATAAAGTGGAAGTAGGTGAGCGCCCTTCATGGCTTTAATCCTTTCTGAAGTATTCATCTATCCACCCGTCTGCGCTTAGCGGCAGGTCCGGCGCCCAGGGTATGGGCTGGGACATTATTTCGATTACCTTGTCCAGATCGGCGCGGTCTTTATCGATTTCAATTACAACTTCATCGTGTACGTCGAATACGACCGGGAAGCCCGCGGCTTCGAGCCTCATTAAGGCTTCGAAAAGACAGTCTCGAGCTACGGCCTGCGTGATGTTTTCAACGAGCTTGCCGCCGTAGGTCTCCACAACCTCCCATTTCTTCGAGGTCTGGTTCATACCGTAATAGCAGAGACTTTCCCTGCCGAAGCGGTTCTTTCCCATGTGCGGCTTTGCGTAAAACAGCTTGCGGCCGCTGGGAAGCCGGATCGTCAGAAAATCTAGTTCGTTTTCGGGGTCCCATTCCCGCGCGAATTGTATCCCGCGCACCGCGGTCACGGCGCCGCAATTAACCGCTCCAATGGCCGCGCGTTCGACGTCGTACCAGTACTGCACGATATTCGGATTGGCTTGCCTCCAGCGCTCCACGATGTCCGGCAGCTCATCTTCGGTAAGTCCATTATCAAGAGCGCCCATAGCTATAAGCGCGCCGGGTCCTCCCTGATATCCGAGAGCTAGGGTCGCGACTTTGCCCTTTTGCCGGTATTTATATTCCGGTTCTCCTTTTTTGATTTTTTCCAAAGGAATTCCGAACATCTGACTTGCTGTGGCTTCGTAAATCTTGCCATGCGTTCGGAAGACATCCAGCACCCATTCCTCGCCGGCCAGCCAGGCGATCACCCGGGCCTCGATGGCTGAAAAGTCGGCGTCTATAAGCACTTTGCCCGGGGCCGCCACAAAAGCTGTGCGAATAAGCTGGGACAGCGTATCGGGGATGTTGCCAAAGCAAAACCGTAACCCGTTGAGGTCTCTCTGTTTGACCAGTTGCCGGGCAAGGTTAAGCTCCTTGAGATATGTACGGGGCAGGTTCTGAACCTGTACAAGCCGGCCGGCTTCCCTTCCCGTCCTGTTGGCCCCGTAGAACTGCAGCAGTCCTCTCACTCTGCCATCGGAACAAACACAGGTTTCGATGGCGTTATATTTTTTAGTAGAGGTTTTACCAAGCATCTGCCGGATTTCCAGCACCCGGACTGCAGCGTCGCTTCCGATGTCCCTGTTCAGGAGCTCCGCAACTGTTTCTTTGCGCAGGTTGGTTATTTCCTCTTCGGTTTCCTCCTCCAGCCACTTGGTCAGCTGCGCTACGCTGTTCGGATTGTCAAGGCCGGTAAGCCGCACGGCCTCGTCCATCAGCTCCCGGCGTACGGTCTCGGAGCACCATAAAGCTGCGTTCACAAATTCCAGGTCTACGGCCACGCCCCGGAGATTTATTATCTGATCAAGCTCCCACTGTTTTTGTATCTCCGGCGGAACTGGGAAGCGGGACAGCCTCCGGGCAATTTCCATTTCCGTAACAACATCCTGGGCGTTGTACTGCTTGAAAAGCTCCCATTTAGCCGGGTCGTGATGCGGAAGATTGCGTGAGCGGCAGCCGTTGGACTTTGTGGGTTTACAAGGCGTGCAGAAATATTTGATCAGAGCTTTCCCCGCGGCCATCTTCTGCTTGTCCAGTGGAATACCGAGAGCTTTGCCGGCGGCGTCAAGCCCCGCGGGATAGCCGCAGTAAAGCCCGCTGAGCATTGTGTCTCGCCATTGCGGGAGCCACTTTTCGGGCGGGTATGACTTGTTTTCAGTCAGCCCGAAGTATCTGGACAGGCAGTACCATTCGAAAGCAGCGTTATAGGCTCTCTTAATCGTGTTCGGGTCGAATAGATGCCATATTACATCATCCGGCAACCGCGCATCCGGCTCAGTTAAGTCAATCACTTTCACAGGTCCCTCATCGAAACTATACGCGAACAGAAGGACCTGGAAGTCCGGGCTCTGGGCGTATTTGTAGAGCCCGGACTCCGTGAGGTCGACAGAAGAGTACGTCTCAATGTCGATGCTTAAGGTATGCATAAGTTAATATGGCAGCCCCGTGAAGGGATTGACGTTGCCGGAAGGTGCTCCCCAAGAAGGAGCCGCAGGAGTGCCATAGCCGGAAGTAGAGGGTGCTCCGTATCCGAATGCAGGAGCTGCAGGAGCGCCATAAGAGGGAGCCGGGGAACCGGCGGGAGCGCCGAAAGCTTCTTCTGCGGTCACGCGGTCGACGAGAGGCTCGCCGTCGCGGAGCTTCTGGACATGGTTAAGCGCGCATCCGATACCCTTCTTGCCGTTGCTGTTGTACGGGAAAAACGTAACATTTACGCGCCCATAGCAGCCGGAATACACTTCTCTGGGATCGAGAATGGGCTGAATGTTAATATCCACTATGCCCGGCTGATTCTTAGAGCTGGCGGTGAAGACCCACATGCCTTTGCATTCGGCGCCGAAGGGCTGTCCGTCGCTGGGGCGGGGGCCGTCGCCGTCGTGGACGCAGATGGCCGGCTGAGGCGGGCGGACTCCGTTCCAGCATCTGTTGACACCCATTTCAATAGCTGCCGCAATAGCGGCGTCGATTGCGGCCTTGGTGGCCGTGTCGCTTTTCGGGACCAGTACTGTGACGCTGTATTTGGGTTCGCTGCCGGGTCTGGTTTGAGGTTCGAAAACATTTACGTAAGAAAGGCGGACTTCGCCGGTGGTGATTGTGTTGGCGTTCATTGTAATCTCTCCTTTATTCGTTATTTGTAGTTGCAAATGCTATCACAGCCGGGTTATATGCGGGACGCTTGTCCGATTCAGGAGCGAGCGTCGGCTTGCCGGGTACCTTGGTAACGTGCGGCTTTACGACTTCCTCGTAGACTTTTTTGCCGACAACCTTTTCGAGTGCCGGCGGAGTAACCGGTTTGCGCTCCCATAGTAGTGCCTCTTCAAGGCCGGCGGCCATAAGGGCAGGGAACGCCGCATCAACTCCGCCCGTCCATTCTCTGCTGCCGCGGCCCTCAACAGCTTTCCAGCCTGGTATCTCATGTCCCGCCAGAATTTCCTTCAGCGCGTATTCCTTAACGTCGTTGTACCAGGACACCAGCAGTTCCCCGCGTTCGAGGATGTTTCCTATCTCCGAGGGCGACAGCGTTGAGGGTAGAGAGAGTTTGAACTCTTCGAGGGACAAAGCGCTGTTTGCAAGGGCTCTGCACTTATGACGCACGGGGCAGAAATGGCTCTTGCACCATTCGCCGGGGTTCAGCTCTCCTTCCCCTTTCAGCGCAAGGGCTGCGATTGGCGCCACTTTGTCGCGGCCCCATGTCTCCAACTCTGCACGCGATATCTCCCAGTCGCTCACGCTATTCAGGGCTGGCTGGACGATGGTTGTGCGCACGGTATGAATTGTGTCGCCAAAAAGGGGGCGATAGAGGATGAGTGCTGCCAGCCCATACAGCATCATTTGCGGGTTCTCCACGGCGCTTACAGGGATGCCGCTGCCGTTTTTATAATCTGTCACCCAAAGGACACCATCGCCGATCTGAATGCAATCTGCGGTGCCGGTGGCGGGGCTGCCGTCTTCCTTTGTTTCACCGGTTATCAGGCCGATCGGAACCTGCGTTTCGAGCGCAATAAACGGCTGTGACTTAAAAGACATGGCGTGTTCGGTCAGGACCTCGACATATTGATCCGTGTATCCGTCCATGACCTTCTCGTAAAGCGGGTCGCTCTGCAGCTTGTTAAGCTGGCTTGTATAGGTTTTCTTTGATAGTGGAAAAAACTTCTTTCTGGCCTTCAGCTCGGCAATGGCGTGAGCCAGGCGGCCTTTTTCCGCGTCTGTGCTTGTCTTTTCCGGCTCGCCCTCCCCCAGCCTCGCCGAGGGAGGGCATTTGAGCCAACGAGCTGCTGAGGACGGGGCTAATAGCGCATGATACTCTCTCATAGCTTAGCCCCCATTGCCCGCAGCTCGATCGCGAAGGGGCCGAGCTGCTCAGGTTTAAGATCCGTTACCATATTCGCGCCGTAGCGTTTGAGTAGTTCCATCAGTGCCGGCATCAGGCTCGGGTTAGCCGCTATAAGGTCGGCGCCGGCCTTGCCAATCTGTTCATGGGTGTATGTAGGAGGCGGCGCCACAGGCGGCTGAGCGGGAGGAGGAGCGGGCGTGGCCGCCGGGGTCGGCGCGGTAGGTACGGGCGCCGGTGTGTTAACATTGGAAGCCGTCGGCGGTGTAGCAAAGGCCGTGGGGTTCGATGGTGCTGGGTTCGAGATGGCAGCCTGTGGCGTGCCACTCACAGGTGTGGCCACAGGGGCAGGCGTAGGGTTTGCTGGTTTATCAGGCTCCGCAGGCGGTACATCTTCGCTTATAAGTTTCGCGGCTCCGAGGATGGTCGAGAACAGTTCCTCCGGCGAGTCGGCGCTAATGGACATCACTATCTTGCTCATGAATTAATCCTCCTTCTGCTCTATAGTGACGGTTACGCCCTTTTTGGGGTCGATACCGGCTTCGTCAACCTGCTTTTTCTTCAGGTATAAGGTGACTTGGTCTGGGCGTTCGCCGGCTTCGAACCTGTAGCAGGTTTTGGTTTCGGTTTTGTAGGCGAAGTTGATTTTAAGCATTTTCAATATCCTCCTCTTTCGAAAATCTTTCTGGCGCAGCTCCGGCAGATATGTATGTCGTCAATATGGAGCACCTCTTTAGAGCTGCCGCAGAGCTTGCAGTTTTTGTTTCCGGGCGTAAGCAGTATTCCTTCAGGGACAGGGGTGATATAAACCAGCGAGTCTTCCTTGATGTTTCCGGCCCGGAGCATGTCCTTGGGTATGGTGATTCTGCCCGTTTTGTCCATGTGTCTTGCGTATCCTAGCATATTGACATCCTTTCGTTATCCGCTTATAATGGCGGTAGAATAGGTTTTTGAATGGCCGTGTTTCCGATGGCAGTCGGAACACGGTTTTTTCTTTAATTGAGGTTGATAATATACTTTTCAATAGTGCAGTCAGCCGTTAAGCGTAACGACGCCGATATAGTGCTATACTTCGTGCTTGCGGCGACAATTTCAAATTCTGGGTATTTAACATTCAGTGTGGATTTAAGGGAAAAATTTTTAAAATTTCCCCTCATCCATAATTTTCAATAATGTGGTTATGTCTACACTGAAACATTCATAATCATTGTTACAACTCTAATCCATCACATATAGCATCCCAATTAAAACAATCTCCAAATAATATACTTCTCATTAACTCTAACTTATCAGCAACTTCTGCTAATTCTATCCCTATACTCTTGGTTAGTCTTTTGTATTCTTCATCTTGGTATGCTGTTGTGTTTAGTATGCTAAAAATATAATTTTCTTCTGACGATAAAAAATATAATCCGTGTATTGCATCGTTGAAACTTTTTAATATTTTTGCTGTTTCCTGTGGATTATGGAGTGCATCACTTGCACTATTCCAAATCTTTTTAAACTCATTACCTCCATTACAATCCTCCTTTGGTGGCTCAGGTAGCGGCATCCAATGAGTAACCGTAACGCTGTCCTCTCCTACACCACCACCAGTAAACCATCCTGCATGATACAACTGCTTTTCCCCATTTTGGTAAATCCCAAACCCTACTCTTCCTCTGGCGTCAAGACACAGCACTATTTTTGATATGCCCCATTTATCATCACAATCTGGTAACTTTTCGTTTACTGGTATCCATTTCATCTTTTATCCTCTTCCTTCGGCTTCACGCCCCTGTTCGCTTCGAGATTGTTTTTTCTGCGCCATTTATAAATGGTTTGGGCGCTGACGTAACAGGCTTTGCCAATTGCGATGTCAGACAAGCCCTGTTTGTAAAGCTCCATCGCTTTTTCCGTATCAAACGAATATTTGCGCTTTTTATTAGTTTCCTCCATTGTTGCCTCCTTCTTTTTTAATCCGGTATGCTCCGTGCAGCTTTCTCCGGCCGGACATGGACGACGGCGCTTGGTTTTTAGGTAGTAGTCGCACGACGGGGTTCGGCTGAGGTAAGCGCATCGACCAAAGGCGGTTTTACAGTAATCGTAATTGAACTCTTCGGAAGCTTTTTTCATCGTTTTTATCTTTCCTGTCACAATGAGGACATATGTAGCGCTTAGGGTTAGGCCCGGTTGCTGAGACGTTCCAGCGCTTTTGACAACGGGCGCAGATTCGGTAGCGTCTGTTCATATGGTAGCCTCCTGATTTACCTTCCAGATATGTACAACCGTGAAGACTTCCGATTG
>ENA-UPAD01002157-UPAD01002157.1-bioreactor-metagenome-genome-assembly--contig:-NODE-2157-length-15688-cov-110.520310_pt1 | contig 15688 bp, 15 predicted proteins | sample MGYA00238179_ERZ772710 | MGnify/ENA primary metagenome ERZ772710 (study PRJEB29004, sample SAMN07631245) | bioreactor metagenome | isolation source: Switchgrass digestor | place: USA: Dartmouth...
AAGATTATCAATATATTCTGTAATATGGCGTTTAAAATCAGGGTTTTCATAAACACGGTCGCAGGTGCGCTCTACCTCCTCAAACATATGGGAGGACATCAGAATCGTCTTACCCTTTGCTTTCTCCTCCAGCACCAGTTCTATAAACCGGTTTTGCATCAGCGGATCAAGTCCACTTGTAGGTTCATCAAGGATCAAGACTTCAGGATCGTGCATAAAGGCTACCACAATACCGACCTTCTGTTTCATTCCTTTGCTCATTTTCTTGAGCTTACTCCGCGGGTCCAACTCAAATCGGTCAAGCAATTCTTTTATGCGCCCGTTTGAGTTTGTCTTACGGTATTTTGACATAAAGGATAAAAACTCTGTCCCGGTCATATCATCAAAGAACACCATTTCTCCCGGGATATATCCCAGTGTTTTCTGAATATCGGCGCGGTCTTTCCAGCAATCCTTCCCCCCTATGGTGCAATATCCTTTTTCAGGTTTCAAATAACCCATCAGGTGACGGATAGTCGTGGTTTTTCCCGCGCCGTTTGGCCCGAGAAAGCCAAACACCTCGCCCTGATTAATCGAAAAGGATAAATTAAACACTCCGCGCCCGTTGCCGTAATCTCTGGTCAAACTTTTAATTTCGCATACACCCATGAACACACCTCCTCAGACTATGATCAATATTGATATAACATAATCTCTCTTTGCTTCGGCTTCTATTGTTTTCCGAAATAATTAAAACCAGAAAATGGCAATTCTCACTTCTTTGAACTGTATTTTCTGCTCTTTCTCTGGACTCCATCTTCGCTTTTTACAACATTACTTCGGTGCTGTTTTTCAATCTGCACCGCTTGAAACGTTTCCTTAGAAATTATCGCTGGATTGTTGTCTTCAGATAAATAACACAAGTCATGCTTTCCGTTATCCAGCAACCGTACATTGCCTATGTACTTTTCATTACTAAGGATTACTTCAATTGACCTCTTAGGCCATGTGTTCTTTCCGGTAGGGGACTTAATGCCCATCCGTTCAAGTTCCTTTACAATACCTAAAACACTCTTGCCCTGTAGGTAAAGGTTATATATTAAACGAACATTTTTTGCCTCTGACTCATTAATAACCAGATTACCATCTTTATCATTGTTATACCCATAGCATTTTCTATTGTATAGCTTTGAAGTTCCTTGCGCGGCACGTTGCTTGATGCCCCACTTAATATTTTCACTGCGCGATTCGTTTTCTGCCTGAGCAATTGACTCTATTATTGAGATCATAAGGTCATTATCTGTATCGGCTGTATCAAGCACTTCCTGTTCAAATATAACGCGAACTCCGAGAACCCTTAGCTGGTTTAACGTATCAAGAATCTCTACAGTGTCTCGGCCAAATCTGCTGATGCTCTTGGTTAGGATAATTTCTATATCACGAGACTTACAGTCCTGCAGCATACGAAAAAACTCTTTGCGGGAAGAACCTGTCTTGCTTGAAGCAATATCTATATACACATCTACTAATAACCATTTGGGATTAGCTGCTGTCAATCTTGTTAGCGCCGATACTTGGGCTGTAAGACTTTTTAACTGATCAGCACTGCTTGTGCTCACACGACAGTAAATGCCTACTCGCTTTTCCCGTTTAGGAGGCAATGGAGGTATAAAGTGAATTGTTTTATTATCAGACATAACAATACCACCTTTTCTAAACTTTTAAAGTGGACGGCTAGCTTGTAACAAAAGATATTAATTCCATGCTTCATCTGTCGTTCCAGCTTCCCAAGCAATAGGACCATGACAAATACAGGGACTTTCTTTCGTTCACCATAAACAGTCTTATACTCACAAATCCCCCAATCAATCTGAGCCTGTTCACCGGGCTTAGTTTCATAACGAATAGTAGCCTTTTGCTTTTTTGGTGGTCTATGGGGATGAACATAATCTTTTACGATAGTATAACCGCCGGAATATCCAAGTTCCCGCAAGCGTTCTAGAATTACTCTGCAGTTAAACAATCCTTCATCCATCCACTGGTCAATTACAGGCTTAAATTCATCCAGAATTGAGCCTCTTGGTACTCTTTTCGCCGGTTCGCTGGTTTGGCCATCACGAACATATTTACGAACCGTGTTACGTGAATAGCCGGTAATACGAGAAATCTCATGAAAACTCTTTCCTTGTTCTTTTAAATCGTGTAATCTCAATATAGATCCACCCTTTAACATTGATATTTCCTCCTCCGATAACCCTGGACAAGTTGTCGAAGGAGAATATTCAATAGGGGTGGGTCAATTCCTTTCCGGCACTTTTGGGTTAATTATATTCCGGCGTTAACATCTATGTGTAATAAGTCTGTCTATTAAATCACTATTTTTGCCTGTAATAAGGTCAAAAAGTTCATCCTTAAATTCATCGATATGGGAAGCAATTCACCGTAAAGAAACCAAAATTATTCAATGTTTAAACCTGAATTATTCACACGTAAACAAACTTAATCAAAAGCACTTCTTATCCCTCATATATTTGCAACTCTCCACTTTTCCGCAGCGATAACAAAGCTCGTTTTCGCAGGTTCCGCTGCTGAAAAAGGAGATAATATTGTTAACCGTGGTTTGGGCAATGTTGTTAAGGGCCTCCTCCGGTCAAAAAAGCCTGATGTCCGGTTACAATCACATTCGGCATGGAAATAAGTCTCGCCAGTGTATCATCATCCATAATGTGGCCGGAAAAATCATTGAAAAATATATTTTCTTCTTCTTCGTATACATCCAGGCATGCCCCACCGATTTTACTCCTTAATTCCTTTGATTAAGCTTTCCGAGTCAATCAAGCCGCCCCTGGATGTATTGATAATAATGACGCCCTTTTTCATTTTGCCAATTGCCCGTTCATCAATCATATGCTCCGTTTCGGCATTCAGTGGACAATGAAGGGAGATAATGTCGCTTTGCTCAAATAATTCATCAAGAGACAGGTATTCAAAACCTGCATTTTCCTTAGGGAACGGGTCATAAGCAATCGTCCGCATGCCGAATCCACGGCAGATATTGCCGAAGACACTTCCGATTTTCCCGGTGCCGATAATTCCGACTGTTTTGCCATGCAAATCAAAACCGGTAAAGCCGTTCAGTGAAAAATTGAATTCTCTTGTTCTGTTATAAGCCTTATGGATCCTTCTGACCAAAGTCAATAACATTGCCATGGCATGCTCGGCGACTGCATAAGGAGAATAATCAGGTACATGCACCACGTGAATTTTTCCATAGCAATACTTTATATCTACATTGTTGAAACCGGCACAGCGAAGGGCAATCAACTTCACGCCATATCCGGACAGTTTATCAATAACTTCTTTATTTACTGTATCGTTTACAAATACGCAGACCACATCATATCCTTCGGCAAGCTGCACTGTATCCTGGCACAGCTTCGCTCCATAATACTTGATTGGTAATTGTCAAATCCTAAGCACTTAGGTAAAGAAAAGCCCAACCATAAGGTTGGACAATAATTTTAACACTTTTAGTTTTTAGTTTTGTAACAGTTTGCCGGTAATTCCTTCGACCAAGGAACAAACTTTTCAATCAGTTCCGGATATTGGTTGAAATCGGTATTTGGCATCTGTTTCAATAAATAAACCAGATATTCATAAATTTTTAGGTTATTGGCTAGCGCAGTCTGTATGATGCTGTAAACCATGGCACTATCGTGCGCACCGCGATCCGTTTTCATGGTTACCCAATTCTTCCGACCAATTGTAAAAGGACGTATACTTCTCTCGACCAAATTATTTGTTAGCTCCAAGCGGCCGTCTAAAAGGATATTTTCAATGTAGGGCCACTGTTTTAGTGCATAGTTTATAGCTTCATAAGCTTGGGATTTGGGAACCGTAAGAGGCTTGGTTTCTTTAAGCCACGCCAAGAAGGCATCCATCACCGGTTTTAATAGGGTGAGACGCTTTTTGTAACGTTCCTCAGGTTCGTCATTTTTGTATTTCTTTTCAATATGGAACAGGTAGTCACAGTACTCCTGCCCCTTGAAGCAAACTGTTTTCTTTTGTTCCTCCGGACTCAATGCTTTGATGGCATCCGTAAATTTTCTTTTAATATGAGCAAGGCAGCCAACCACCGTGATTCCAGGATCTAAACGATGGTAGACCTCATACCCATCTGAATGGAGAAATCCTTTATAGTCCTTAAGGAACTTTTGGGCTGACTCCGAAGCCCGATTTTCATGGAATTCATAATAGATAATGGGTTCATCATAGGCCCCGCTGCAGTAAACCCAAATGTAGCATTTTTTCTTGGAATCCCTGCCGTCTTGCTGGACAACTTTCGTCCAGGTCTCGTCAGCATGCAAAATGTCCTTACTCAGAAGCGTACTTCTCATATGGGCATAGATTCTTGAAAAGTATTTTTCTGAACAATGGAGTACCCAGTTGCTCATGTTCTGCCGGGAGATTCGAACGCTGTCCATTCGATCAAACTCACGCTCAATTCGAGCCAGTGGCATTGCATTGGTATATTTGCTGTTGATGATGCCGGCGATCAGTTCCGGTGTGGCGAAACTTCCGGGAATCGGCAAGTTAGGCATATCGGCACGAACGAAGGGGATTTTATCGCCCTCGCCTTGATTCTTTTCACATTCACGACAGGTATAGACATGACGACGGTGTTCCTCAACTTCGAAATGCGCCGGTACAAGTTTCAGCGTCCTTGTAACCTCTGTTTTCATATCATGCAAGGGACTGTCACAGTTCGGACAGATCCGTTGATCAATCGGAAGCTCATGCTCAATAACTGTAACCTTTAAATCTTTAAAGTCCAGTTTGCGCTTACCCTTTTGTTTGGGCTTTCTTGGGGTCTTTTCGGTTGCCTCTTCAAAGGTAGGCTCCGGCGCTCCTTGTAAAGCAGTGGCTTCTACTTCATTGAAAAGGCAAAGTTGTTCCGCGCCCTCTGGATAAGGCACAGAATCCCCGCTGGTCCCATACTTCCGCTGAGTATTCAGGCGGATCATCTCCATGAGCCGGTTCATATTCTGGGTTAGTTCGGCAATAACTTGATCCTGTTTTTCGCAATGGGCAGCTAGTTCTTCCCGTGACATTTCCCTGTAATTCAGTTTTGTTTTTTGAGGTAATTCTATTGTAAGCTTCATGTAACAATTGTACCATAAAACTCAATAGGTTAATAGAGGAATCAGAAGAAAAAACCTGAAAAACGGGGAAAAACAAGCATTTTTCTCCAGGCTTTATGGAAAAATCAAAGAAAAATCCGCTGTTTAACCGGCTTATGTGCGGAGGGCTGATCCATAGACAAGCCATCTAAAAGCCATCTAAATTGCCGTTCGGAAACCTCAAGAACCTGCTTGTTTTCGTAAAACTTCCAGCGAAAGACACCGCGGCTCAACTTACGGTAGTATAACCACCAACCATTATTCGACCAATGAAGGATTTTACATTTATCACATTTTCGGTTACAGAACACATAAAGACAGTTGTCAAAAGGGTCCATCTGCAATTGTGACTTGACTAATTTAGCAAGACCTTCTATGCTTTTTCGCATATCACAGGGTTTGCAGGAAAGGAATATTTTGTGACCTATAGCGTTTAAACTCATAGGGAACGAATGGCAGCAATGGCCTCGCGCAGAGTTTCTGCTTGAAAGCCCACATAAAGCTCAATGGAAATTGTCCCGACCTTGATAATGACAGGAACTTCTTTAGCAGATGGTTGTTTAAACTCAATAAAGATTTCTTGCTTTGGATCAGTTTTAGCTTCGCGGTTAAGCTTACTCAACCAGTAACGGAGAGTAGAAACTTTCATGTTGTTTTCTGAGCACCATGCGGCGGCCGTTTGACCAGAAGCACGAAAATCGTTAACTTGCTGGCGTCTGATCATGGATTGTTCTTTAAGATCCATGGGTAATCCCTCCTTGTAGTTATCTTAAGGGTATTATCCCAAATCTTAATAAGTAGTTCTATGTGCAAAGTATTTGACAATTACCTTGATTGTGATACCTTTATTTTCAATACTTTTTTTAAAGCCGGGAATATCATACGGCTTGGCATCAAAAAAGGCAACTTTCAAATTAGCTCACTCCCTCGATCACTCCTTTGAATTAAGTTTTGACAACTGTTCCGTAACTTAACCAAAAAATAATATCAATAGTTAGCTGAATTGGCTTGAATCAACCCATTACTATTAACGCAATAGAAATACATAAATACCAGAATGATTCCGACTGTTCCATATATAGCATCAACAATATCTACAGTATTAATAATGCTCAATAATGTCTCGCAAATTAAATTAGCCCCAATCATAAATGCACCCAAAACAACTACAAAACGGAATTTCACTCCCGAGGTCAGCCAGAACGAACCTATTACAAGATAGCTAAGAGACTCAAGGAAAAGTTTGTTATATGCGATGTTATTTCAGTATTTATCACAAAAATATTACTGCTGAAAACATTCAGCCATCTTATGATAGTCAACGCTAAGCCAAAGCAAACTAACAATATCTGTGATAATAACTACATTAATTGTTCTTACCAAAATTATATCGCATACTTAAATAAAGATCAATAATTGTTAATATAGCAAAGAGCTAGCATTTGAATAATACACCAAAATCATATAATTGTATTATTGCCACAAAATGAAAATTAAAGATTGACAATACAACAAAAAAATACTATAATAAGAATCAAGGGGCATGGATCACACTTGATCATATGATAATAATTATGTGTGATGCAGGAGTAAGTGCCTATATTATTCCAAACAACAAGGAGAAAACTTATAGGAGTAAAAAGAAAGCATTATGTAACTATTTTTGTGTGTTTATGCTTAGTAGCAACGATAATGTTTGGAAGTGTTTTTGTTGCAGCAAACACAGATGAATATGCAAACACGCCTGAAAAAGAAGTTATAACGTATGAAGATGTTCTTGCTGGAGAAGCAACCCTTGAAGAATATTATAATTATATCGGTGAAATTACAACAAGTAACGTAAGCTTGCAAGCCGTATCTGACGGGATATACTATATGAACAATAAATTATGCGGTGATTATCTAAATTATCAAAATTCAATCCTGTCAGTTAAATCTGAGTTAAATCCTGGTAATAAGGCTTGGTGGTATATCGAATCTATAAGTGGGGGATATGTAATACGTTCATATAAGGATAATACAAAGTATTTGGCTGTTCCAACCAGTACGACCAGTGACTCGGTAGAATTAGTTACAGTAAGCAGTGGTTCAACTATCCCATCAAGATGTAAATGGGATATCTCAATATCCGCTGTCGGAGGATGTTTAATCAAGAGTTTATACAATTCCAGATACCTGTATGAAACGTACAATGGAACATCAGTTAAAACAACAACCAACCCTGGAACAGCAGGGTCAGATTCTTATGATTCTTGTGTGTGGCGCATACTTGGTTATTCTGAGTTATCAAATAGACAGCTAAAATCGTCTACTATATTTAATCCGCTTAAACTATCTGTTGGTGGCAGCGGAACACCAAATATCAGCGCATCACCATCGAATGCATTATGGGCAAGCCCAACTGATTTTACATATCAGCTATTACAATATTATTATACTACAGAATCACGTAGCGTGTTCACCGGTATCCGCAAGGGTGTGACTGCAGTTATCGCTACACATAAGGTTACTGATCAGCAATTTTTACTCACTGTCGTGGTCGGAACCGCACCTATTTTCGATATTAAGAATTATGTAGACAATGGGTTTATAGTATTGTTTGGTTCAAACTCAATAATAACTTCATATAATAATATTGTGGGTAATAAATTTAGCTCGATGTTTGGAATTAATTATACAAGTAGCATTTATCAACATACATCATCTGCTGACACGTGTAAAATATCTCAGTTTGGCAGTGTAAATTTAAACAATTTAGGATCACCCTGTCCTCATACCCCGTCTCATATAACGTTCAACACGATGATAAAAGGTATAGGTGAAGGAACATCAAGAACTACAAAAGCATTATGGACTGGACACATTCTTAAGGATGAAGCTAACGCGGGATCATTTTTTAGCCTTCAAGCAATTATAGTAACACCTAGAGAACTTGCTTATAAGGTTGGATCAGAATACATATTTAATACTGATTTAAATGATATGCTGGAGATAATATCTTGGACGCTATTTCATGAATTATCACATCAATTGGGATTACCTGATCATTATTGTTATGGTGATCTTGATGCAGTTACTAATAAATGCAGCAACCCAAACTGCTATAGATGCAATAAAGGACTAGAGCCACCAGAGTGCACAATGACCAGAGATAGATATTTGCCTCTTGATCAATGCAATCCAATTGATATATATTGCCGTAATTGTTTGATCACTATAACGGCACATTTAACTGATCATCATTGATGAAACAAATATAAGTAGGAGGAAAAATCATGAGCATAAAAATAAAGTTGCTTGCTATTTTATTAATAGCAGCAATTACACTTTTAACAACTGCATGTGCAGTCAGGGCAAGTCAAAACGATACTGATAGCATAGATGGGACCATCAATGAAACCAATGACGTACAAGAAACAAATTATAAAGAGTATGAGCATATTCCTGATTCTCCTCGTAGCATTGTGTTAACTTCATGGGAGGAGATTGAGATATTTCTTAATGCAACAAGTGTTAATAGCGATACTTTCAAAAATAACATTAAAAATTATAGATGTGTAACTAATGATAATGAATTAAAGGAACTTACAAAAATCATGAGTGAAGCACCTATAATATTTGCAAATGGACATAATTCTGAGCTTAAACTATACCATATAGAATATGTAGTAGATTTCGGTTGTATAGATGCTATATACTATAATAATAACAAATTTATGATAGTAACAACATATCTGCCTGATTCACCGGTAATGAAAAATGGTCTTTATTACGCTGATGTGGATAAAGAAGATAATATAAGAATTGATGATGTTGTTTTTGATTGCGTTAGGCCAACATTAGAAGAAAAAAGAGATGCTGACATTTGTGCGTATAAATATCACTATGGCGATTACTTCATAATTATTATACTATTTTCTGAAGGTCACTCTGAAGAAATAACTTTAGATTGGCTCAAATCTTTTAAAGATATCATTTCAACTACACCTTTTGTTTTTACCACATTTGGCGAAATCGCAAAAGGTTATAGAAACTAGCATATAAAAAAAGCGAACGGTACTAAATGCACCGGTTGTTCGAATATCGGATATAGCGAAACAGGGTTTACAATCAAAACTATATACGCTCAGATGCAGCAGTATGCGCAAGAAAATAGAACATTGTTATCTACGCCCATCAACAGTCCTGTTAAGCGAAACAACTCAGTCGATCTCAGCAGTAAAATTTTATATTAATTTAAACTACAACAGCCTCTGCCAATCACAGCAGGGGCTGTTGTATTAACGATAATAAGAAATCGGTGTATAATGTCACTGCATTATCATCGTAATGGGTCAATCTCTATCATTAACTCACAAATGCATCACAATTGACTATAATATTAATATGTGGTATAATAAAGTAAAATAAATAAAAGGAATGCCAGTTGTGCTACTACATCAAATAGTCGATAAAAAACACTTATTTGGAGAATCAAACGTACTGGAAATATGTACTGATTCTTTAATAGTTATTAAGGATGGCGAAAGCTATCAAATTCCTTATGAAGATATAAAGAATGTTTCATTGTTGACTCGCAATAAAAAGGACTATTTATTAATAACATATGCGGGTGGAGATAAAAGCAATGAACAGAATTTTGTGATTGGCAACATACAATCACCTCAAATAATTTTAAAAACCATAATGGAGATTGTGAAAAAGGAAAGAGCGAAGTTTGCTCCTATAAGGATTAGTTATGATTGATGCACCTGCTTGTCCATATGTGAGGTGATTATTATTTTAAATAAAATCTACAGTTCAATCTTATGCAAAGGTTATCGTAAAGAAGTAAAGAAAATCAAGAAACGTATAAATAACATATTAGAAAGTCGCAGCGATGACACAGAAAACAATGAGTTTTTGAATGAGCTATTGAAAAGCAATAGTAAACACAAAAAAATTGCTGCGGCTTATTTCATTATCAAAAAATACACCGGCAAATTTCTTTACGACGTTCAGATGATGGCAATTCTCGCAATGCTTGACGGTTGCTTTGTAGATGTTAAAACAGGGGAGGGTAAAACAATTATAATAGGCGCTTACTGCTTGATAGCAGAAAAGCCGATTCACGTGATTACAGTCAATGATTATTTAGCAAAGGAAGCAGTTCGGCAGCTCGGCAAGATGTATGAAGCCTTTGATATATCTTGCGATGTAATAACAGAAGACAGTTTTCATGAATATGACGGCATGCATAAAGACGTTATATACGGCACAGCAGCTTCTTTTGCCTTTAAATATATAGTCCATAGATATCAGCGGAGCGTTGATTATGAATTAAATACAGCAGTTATAGATGAAGCTGACTATATATTAATTGACAATGCGACTTCTTCTTTTAATGTAGGGGTTGAAGAAACCGCCGGGAACGACTCAATTGATAAATATAGGATGCCGATATTATTTGCCGAAAAAATAAAAGACATATTCAATAGAGCGAATATTGTGTACGTCAACTTTGACGAAGTTAAAGAATGGAACAACCTAGAAAATCATTATACAAATACGATATTTATTAACAAGCATTTGAAATTCGTTGATTTTTCGCAAGACATACAGGACTATGTTATGGATATAAGCGACCAATATAATATGGGGCAGTCGGAAGCTCTCGCTTTTATGTACAACATAGTTATTGCGACCCACATACTTGAAAAAGACAGAGATTATATTGTTCGTATTGTACAATCATATATGATTTTTTTAGTTTATACATATATTCCACCACCAAATAAATAATCAAAAACCTTGCCTTCACTTAATGGGTTTCGCGCCCATATCGGTGACATTCCCCACTTTCTTGGCCATAACCTTTCCTGTGGCATCTTTACCGGTGATTCGGATGACATAATTATCAGTTTCAGATACTGTTACGGTGAATAAACCTGACTTAAGGTTGTTGCCCGTATAAGGCTCACTGCCTTTTTTGCCGCTGACCCTAAGGGCGATTTCTCCGTCTTCACGGAAAACTTCAAACTGCAGGACATCACCCTTGTTAAGGGATAATTCACACTTGTTTTTTGAGCTCCACTCCCTGAAATCCATGGTAAATCCTGTTCCATTTGGATTCTCAAGAATCACAATGCGGCCCTTTGGCATGAAGCAAGCCGGAATCGCTACAATAATGGCAATTACCAGAAACAGAAGAATAATCAGTTGCGTATTCTTAGCCCGCCTAATTACTCCATTTTGTTTTCTGCAAAGCATGACAAGACCTCCCTTACAAACTTCTCCGGCTCGTTGATCCAGGGGCTGTGGCCGGAATGCTCAAACCAGACAATTTTTTTGTCGGGTGCATCCAGAACCTGCATATATTCCTCGACCAGCACTGTGGGCGCATTGACATCGTAGCGGCCCAGGAAGAAATAGACAGGCACGTCCAGTTTAGTGTAATCCTTTCTCATATCGATGGTATAAAGCTGTTGGTACACATGATTATATGTGTTGATAATGCCACGGAAAAAATTAATTTTATCAAGCAGCCCATATTCGGAGGAACCGATGTCCCGAAGAGTGTTGTAGCCTGGATTGTGAATCTCGGGATTGTTCGCCATATAAGCACTGAGATAGTTCAGGTACACTGTGCTTTTCCAGGTTACGTCATCTCCGTAATAGGGTGGTTCACCGTTTGCTATGAGCCGTTTTATGAGAGCAGTATCGCCTTTGGATTGCGCAATCTCCATGGCCTTGGCGTAATCCATCCGCTCGGTTTCGGCAAAGTCTATCATTTGTCCTGTGCCGATCAAGGCGTGATAGGACTCCGGATATTTCTCAGCAAGGAAAATCCCCAAAGCACTGCCCCATGATTCACCCACCAGATAGATTTTTTCCTGCGCAAAGCGCTCCTTCAAATACTCTGTCAGGGCGTAACCATCCTGAATATAGGTTTGAGCTGTAATGTTTTTCGTTTTCTCTGCATAATAGGACTTTCCGGAGCCGGGCTGATCCCAGTTGACAACGACAAAATGTTTCTCAAGCTCCGCAAGCTCATGCCGCACCGCTGCCATCTGCGTACCGCCGGGACCGCCCGCCAGAAAGAGCAGCACCGGCGCGTTTTTGTCCCAACCTCTCAGGCTGATCCACTGCTTCCTGCCGTTCAGCTCAAGTTCTCTAAGCTCCGCAATACTGTTTGAGGGCGTGTTGCCGTTTTCATCAACAATACGCGGAGTAGAAGCGGTAAGCTGCGAAAGGGTGATCAGCCCCGCGTTCAAAATCATCGTTACTGCGAAGAAGATCATTGTTTTTTTCAGGCGCATAAGATGTTTGGGGGTGAGCTTTTTCATCCTGCCGATAATGGCACAATAAGCTGTCAGGATCAAGAGTACAGCAAGCGAAGAGACTGCGAGAACAGTTAATATGAAAAACAGTATTGTCTGAATCATGGTACACCTCCATTATTGTTTGACGTATACGCATTCCAGGGCATTCCCCATCACCGGTATATCGGTAATGCGGCTGTCCTTGGGAATTAGCCTGTTTTGCTCTGTCAGGCGTTTGATAAGGCATATTTTTTTAGTTTCATGAAACGGTTCGCGGAAAACGAACAGACCACCGGGTTTAAGCGCCCCTGCCAATGCAGGGATGACTCTTGCCAATTCACTTTCCGAAATATCGTGCAGTACAAAGTGGCAGTACGCTACATCAAAGCTTTCATTTGTAAGCAGCGGGGATTCCCCTGACAGAAAACTGATATTCCTATAGCCGCGAAGAGTTTTGCGGCAGGCATACAACCATCGCTCGGAAATATCCAGACAGGTCAAATGCCCGTGGGGCAGCTTTTGGGCAACATAGTAAGCAACCGTTCCCATGCCGCACCCGAAATCAAGCACCTGCTCCCCGCCATCAAGGGGCAGCCGGTCCGCAAATGCCTGGTAGACAGACTTGCCGCAAAGAAGAAACGTAAGCCTTGTTAGAATTATCTCCAAACGGGTTGGTTCATACTTCATTACTCATCACCTCAATATATCCAGCCATGACTCTGACTACTAACCCCTTCCAACAAAAAAATCAGCTGTATTTCAGGCTCATTACTATCTTAGCAATCGAACCTGTCATACAGCTGATATGAATCTTAAATCTGCCTTAAATCGCAGGAATCGTAATCCGGAAGGTGCTGCCCCTATTCTTATTTGGAAGCAGGATCAGATCCCCTCCGTGAGCCTCGGCTATTTTTTTCGCTATGGAAAGCCCCAATCCGCTGCCACCGGTTTTGGAATTGCGGGAATCATCCACCCGGACAAAAGGTTTGAATATGTTGCTTGCAAGATGATCCGGTATGCCGCTGCCATCGTCACTAAAATCAATCAACACTTGCTGATTTTGTACCGTAAGGCTTACTGTAACCAGCGTTCCCCCGGGATTGTACCGCATAGCATTGTTGGCCAGGTTTTGAATAAGCCGGTTAAATCGGTCGGTATCCAGCAGTACAATAACGCTATCTTCAGGAATATTGAACTCATATTTGAAACCTTCGCGCTCCAGCTGCGGCACAAGCTCGCCGCATATTTGCCGGAGGTATTCGCAGATATCTGTTTTGACAAGCTTTAATGAAAATTCCGGGCTGTCCATCTGTGAAAGCTCAAACAACTCGGTCAGCAGCCGGTTGGCCCTTTTGCTGTTGTTAAGAATGACCTCAAGATATTCATTGCGCTCCTGCTCTGTCATACCTGCCTTCTTCATGAGCAGCTCCGCATAGCCCTGTATGCTGGACATTGGATTTTTAAGGTCATGGGAGATGTCGAGAATCAACCGCCGCCTATCCTCCTCGGACTTTTTGCGCAGGGATATTTCATGCTCAATCCTGGCTGCCATATCGTTAAAGGTGTTCTGAAGCTCAGCAAACTCATTTTTCAGGCGTAAATCCACCCGTACAGAATAATCGCCTTCCCGCAAAAGCCTGGTGCCGTCGCAGAGCTTTTGCAGTGGTATGGTTATACTTGCTGCTGTAATCCTTGCATAGATAAAGGCGAAAAGTGCAAGTATCAGAAGATAGATCAGCACCACGAAGGCAATCACCAGACCCGACCGCAGAAAATCACCTGCGGCGGCCTCTTTATTATACACCAGGGAAAAATCCAGCCGAATGGATGTTGGAAAGGTAACAATCAGCCAAAACTCGCCTTGGGGATGATAAAGAATATCGTAATGGTAAGGCTTGCTTTTGCTTTCCGTTAAAAATGCTGTAAATTCCTCAGCAGTCAATTGATCTTTCCCAATGGTGTCAAGGCCCTTAGAATAAACAACACGGTATTCCTTATCGACAACCTGTACGCCGCCGCCGTTTTCCACGACAGCGGATGCGTCAATCTGGTTATAATCCTCTTTGATAATCGCACTTGCAGGATATTGGTTTTTGGCCAGGGAACCTGCAATCAATCCGCTGGCCAAGGACAAAAACACAAAAGCGAGTACCGTATCCAGTATCGTCAGTAAGAATATCACCAGAAAATTTCTGAAAAATTGATTGGACAGTTTTCTTTTCATGGCTTTTCACCGGTATAATGGAGCTTGTACCCAATGCCCCGAATGGTTTTCAGATACTTGGGCTTTTGCGGGTCGTCCTCAATCCGGTTCCTGATTCGGCTGATATGCACCATTACGGTGTTATCGTCAAAATAGTATTCCTCGCCCCATACCGCGTGATAAAGCTGCTGTTTTGTGAAAACCTTCTCCGGGTGCTCCATAAAATGCAGCAGCAGCTTGTATTCCTTTGCGCCAAGCTCAATCGGCTCTCCGCCCTTAAAGACGCAGCATTTTTCTTTATCTATAGACAAATCTCCGTATGTGATGCTTACGTTGGATTTTTCTTTCTGTGAGAGATATTCATTGCTCCGTCTTAGTTGTGCACCGACGCGAGCCACTAATTCAGCAGTGGAAAAAGGCTTTGCCAGATAATCGTCCGCACCTAGTCCAAGTCCCAATACCTTGTCCATATCATCTGTCCTTGCGGTCAGGAAAATGACGGGGATGGTGCTGTGTTCCCGTATTTTACGGAGCAGGTTGAATCCGTCCATCACCGGCATCATTACGTCAAGGATCGCCAAATCGACATCCTGTGTCCTTAGGATGTCCCAGGCTTCCTTGCCGTTTTGCGCCGTCAATACGGTATATCCGTTTTCCTCTAAACTGATTTTTATTAAGTTCCGGATGTCATTCTCGTCGTCTGCGATTAGAATATTCATAGTTTTTAGCTCCCTTTATTGGTTTTAAGTTCAGAGTTCAAAGGGACGGTTCTATTGCTTCTCAATAAAATTAAAATAAAAATCAAAGCAGCGGAACTGTACCCATGCTTCTTTGCTTCCTTTATTATGCCATATTATGCGCAAAAAATTTGGGTTTCTTGGCATTGCCACATTCGGCAGATCGGCTTTGAGAAAAGCTAAATGTCAGGAAACCCTTTATTTACAAGCTTTTTAGTATTTTATTGCTCAACTCTTGATAGAGTAGAGCAGTGGGGTTTCCACCGCCCCCTCATCAAACCGTACATG
>ENA-UPAD01002168-UPAD01002168.1-bioreactor-metagenome-genome-assembly--contig:-NODE-2168-length-15605-cov-6.528039_pt1 | contig 15605 bp, 15 predicted proteins | sample MGYA00238179_ERZ772710 | MGnify/ENA primary metagenome ERZ772710 (study PRJEB29004, sample SAMN07631245) | bioreactor metagenome | isolation source: Switchgrass digestor | place: USA: Dartmouth...
CCTCGATAAATAGCATATTTCAAAATATAAAAGGTGTAATTTAGTTTACACTACGGAACAAAAGGAGAGGGATATTTTATGAAATACGAAGAAAAAACCGTAGACAGGAAACAGATTTATAATGGCAATATTATAAATGTAGAACGCTTGACAGTTACGCTTCCAAATGGTAAGGAAGCTACACGTGATCTGGTACTGCACCCTGGAGCATCAGTTGTAATTCCCATAGGAAATGATGGATGCATATATATGGTGAGACAGTACAGAAAGGCTATAGAGAAAGTTTCACTTGAACTTCCTGCAGGAAAGCTGGACCCGGGAGAGGATCCTGAAGTTTGCGCACGTAGAGAATTAAAAGAAGAAACAGGACTTTCAGCGGGTATATTTAAGCACCTTATTAGCATACACACAACACCAGGTTTTTCAAACGAGGTTTTACATTTATATGCTGCAGCAGAACTCCAGGAGGGTGACGCTCACACAGATGAGGATGAATTTCTCACCACAGAGAAAGTAAAAATAGGAGATTTGATTAATTTAATATTAAATCACGAAATTACAGATGCCAAAACAATAATAGGAATTTTCCTGGCCGAAAAGATTCTTAACGGTGAAATAAAACTATAGAAAAAAAGACATTGCTGTCCCCATCAGTATTAGCATTGTTCTTCCAAAGAAATGCGGCTACAGGTATAAAAGATATTTTTATAACATATATGCCGGTATAACAGATTGATTTAACTTGTTGTGCTGGGCAATGCGATAGTATTGAGTAGAGATTTAGAGCTGGTCATCGATTGATTTGCTCTGTTCCGGGCTTATTGGCTATTTAACCCGGAGAAACTCCTGCTATCGGAATGCCGGTGTGACAAGTTAATTTTATTTAGTTTACTAAAATAACTTTAAAAGTAATTTTTTTAAATTTTATGGCATAGAATTTTTAGTAAGAAATGTATGAAATGAGGGGGCAGCTTGTTAAGAAAAATTCGTGAAATACTTGCAAAACACCTTAAAAACAATTCAAACAGATATTTTTTCCTATTAACTGCTTTTGTCATAGGAATAGCTGCCGGAGCTTTTACTGTTAACGGATTAAGTGCTTTTCAGAGAGAAGAATTAAATAATTATTTTCATGGTTTTCTTAAACTACTGGACAATCAACCTGTTAACAGCGAGGAACTGTTGAAAATATCACTTATGGAAAACTCTAAGCTGGTGCTTGTGTTATGGCTTTTGGGCGTTTCAATTATTGGAATACCGTTTATTTTTGTGGTGATGGGCATACGGGGATTTATTACAGGATTTAGTTCAGGTTTTATTATTAAGATACTTGGGCTAAAGGGGGTGCTTTTTACACTACTTGCACTCATACCTAAGGAAATAATTGTTATGCCATGTATTATAGCACTTGGAGTAAATGGAATGAATTTTTCCCTTAACATAATAAAAAACAAATCCATAAAACATCTTTCAAAAGAAAGCCTAAAAAGAAGTTTTGCAGCATACTGTTTTACAACTCTGCTGTTCTGCGCCATTATATTTATCGGTACGCTGGTTGAGGTTTATATTGTTCCGGTAATTATAAGAATAATAGCTCCGGTAATAATAAACTAGTGTATAATAATGGGAAATAAAGTCAACAATATTCATGAGATAAAATATTATAAATATGTACTTATGTAAAAATACAAATTTAAATTATGTAAAACGAGAAGGATATTTGTATGTGAATGAAGAATATTTTAGGATAAATGCTAAAAAAATTACAAAATGATTAGAAAATTATTACAAAATATTCTTTTAAATATTATGAATATATATTAAAATCAATATATAGTATTATAGCCTATATATGGTACCATTTGATTACTTATAGCTAAGTGAAACAACAGTGCAAACTTTAATAATAAAGGTAAAAAAGGAGTAGTTGCCTAATGGAAGCTTTGATTCAAAAATTCATGGTTTTCTTGGAAAAGGATAAGCGCTTGTCGGAAAACACTTTGCAATCATACAGGAGAGACGTAGAGCAATATATTAACTATTTACATGAAATAAACTTACAAAATATTTCGAAAACAAATAAGGCTACGATAATCTCTTACCTTCTGCAATTGCAGAAAAAGGGGAGAGCGACTTCAACAATCTCTCGAAACCTTGCATCCATAAGGTCATTTTATCAGTACATATCAAAAAATAAGATTATTGATAATGACCCGACGTCAGGACTGGAATCTCCAAAAGTTGAGAAGAAACTGCCGCAGATACTCTCGACACAGGAAGTGGAGTTACTTCTCGAACAGCCCAAATGTGTAGATCTGAAAGGATACAGGGATAAGGCAATGCTTGAACTACTGTATGCTACAGGAATAAGAGTCTCGGAACTGATAAACCTTGATATTACGGATGTAAGCTTGGATATGGGGTTTATCAAATGCAGCAAAGGTCAGAGAGAGAGAATGATTCCCATTGGCACGATGGCCATTAATGCGCTTAAGGATTACCTGAATAAAGCAAGAAAATTAATGATTGCAAACAGTGATGAGAAAGCGCTTTTCGTTAATGTTAATGGTGGTAGGCTTACGAGGCAGGGCTTCTGGAAAATAATAAAGCAATATAAAAATCAGGCTAACATAAACAAAGATATTACTCCGCATACACTGAGACATTCCTTCGCAGCACATCTTCTGGAAAACGGAGCAGATTTGAGATCTATACAGGAAATGCTCGGCCATTCCGACATATCATCTACACAAATTTATGCACAGATAGCTAAAAACAAAATAAAAGAAGTATACAAAAAAACGCATCCAAGAGCGTAATGTATGCTTTGCAAATATTTTGCTTTACTAAATATTCAAGATTCGCTTTTATATCATGCAGGAGACGTTCCCAAAAGACGTTTCTTGCATTTTACTTTTAAAAATGACTATTATTTTACTTAAAAAGGGCTATTATACTACTATAATAAAAATGCTAAAATAATAACAAGAGAAGAAGCAGCAGAGGAGATAAACATTTCTACCACAGTGAGAAAGGAAGATGCTAATGAAACGTGCAGTCATAATAGTTTTAGACAGTGTTGGAATAGGCGAATTACCAGATGCAGATTTATACGGAGATACAGGAAGCAACACGCTTGGTAATATTGCTCAAAATGTTAGGGGATTCAGACTTCCGAATTTAGAGAAGCTTGGACTTGGAAATATTGACAATATTAGAGGTGTTGCCATGACAGAAAACCCGTTGGGATGTTATGGGAGGATGGCTGAAAAATCTTCAGGGAAAGATACTACAACCGGACATTGGGAAATTGCGGGAATTATATTGGAAAAACCTTTCCCTGTTTATCCAAATGGTTTTCCTGATGAGATAATAAAAGAATTTGAAAGACGTATTGGAACAAAAACTTTAGGCAATATTGCAGCTTCAGGTACGGAAATTATAAAAGCCCTGGGAAAGCAGCACGTAATGACAGGATATCCTATAGTTTACACTTCGGCAGACAGTGTATTTCAGATTGCAGCTCATGAAGACATTATTCCGGTAAAAAAGCTGTATGAAATATGTGAAATTGCAAGGGATATTCTAAAAGGTGAACATGCTGTGGGTAGAGTTATTGCCAGACCGTTTACAGGAACTGAAGGTAACTACGTAAGGACGGATAGACGACATGACTTTTCTTTGAAACCTGTTAAGAAAACTATACTTGATTCTCTTGTTGAATCGGGGTATGAAGTAAAAGCTGTGGGCAAAATTATAGATATTTTCGGAGGGAGAGGCATTACCGATTCTGTCCATATTCATAACAATATGGATGGTGTAGGCAAAACCATAGACTATTTGAAGGATGAGTTTGAAGGCATAATATTTACAAATCTTGTTGATTTTGATATGCTTTACGGACACAGAAATGATGTTGAAGGTTATGCCAGTGCGCTTATGGATTTTGACAGGCGTGTGCCGGAAATAATTGAAAGCCTGTCTGATAATGATATTTTGATAATAACAGCTGATCACGGATGTGATCCTGTTACTGAAAGTACTGATCATTCAAGGGAATATGTACCTCTTATAGTTTATGGAAAAAAGTTACGCAGAAATGTCAATCTGGGTACCAGAGAAACTTTTGCTGATGTTTCTGCTACATTGGCACAGATGTTTAATATTGAAAATCCCGGAAAGGGTAAAGGCTTTTATGAGGATGTGATTTTATGAGAATGTATGATATTATAGCAAAAAAAAGAGACGGTGGAGAACTTTCTTATGAAGAGCTGAAGTTTTTCATTGACGGATATTGTGAAGGGTCCATTCCAGATTATCAGGCTTCAGCTTTGCTTATGGCAATATATCTAAAGGGAATGAGTCCGAAAGAAACTACAGATCTGACTGTTCTTATGGCAAATTCAGGAGAATGTATCGATCTTTCACCCATAAAAGGTATAAAGGTTGACAAACACAGTACAGGAGGAGTCGGAGATAAAGTTACGCTTATTATAGCACCGATAGTGGCTGCTTGTGGTGTACCTGTTGCGAAAATGTCCGGAAGAGGCCTCGGACATACCGGAGGTACTATTGATAAGCTGGAGTCCATACCTGGATTCAGAACATCCTTATCCAGAGAAGAATTTATATCAAATGTGCAGCAAATAGGTATTTGTATTGCAGGCCAGACTTCAAATCTCGCACCTGCCGATAAAAAGCTCTATGCATTAAGGGATGTGACAGCTACGGTAAACAGCATTCCGCTTATAGCAAGCAGCATAATGAGCAAAAAAATTGCTTCAGGAGCAAATAAAATAGTTTTGGATGTGAAAACCGGAAGCGGTGCTTTTATGAAGACTCTTGATGAATCTATTGCTCTTTCCAAAACCATGGTGGAAATAGGAAAACGTGCAGGCATAGAGACTGTTGCTGTTATCACAGACATGGATATGCCCCTTGGAAATATGATAGGAAACGCTCTGGAAGTTAAGGAAGCGTTGAATACTTTGAAAGGCCGTGGGCCGAGAGACCTTGAGACGATATCATTTGAAATTGCCGCAAGAATGCTCGAACTGGCCGGAAAAGGTGATATGGAGCACTGCAGGGAGGAAGTCAGAAATGCAGTGTATGACGGAAGTGCATTGAAGAAATTTGCAGCAATGGTAAGAAGACAGGGTGGAGACAGTGAAATTGTAAATGATGAAAACATATTAGGAAAGGCAGAATTCACCCAGGATATAGTTTCAGACAGAAGTGGTTATATTGAATCAATTAAAACCAATTTGCTCGGAACTGCTTCCATGGTTCTGGGAGCTGGAAGGGAAACCAAGGACAGTGAGATTGACCACCTTGCCGGAATAGTACTGCATAAAAAAACAGGAGCAAAAGTCGAGAGGGGAGAAGTGATTGCTACCCTTCATACAAGTAATGAAGAAAAATTAAAGGAAGCGGAGTCACTATTAAGGGATGCCTACGTTATTTCTAACAGGCGTCCGGATACCAGGTCACTTATTCTCGCATTTGTAAATTCTACAGATGTCAGGAAATATGCTGATGAGATATAACTTAGCTTGTTGTGCCGGCATTTGGCATTATGACAGCGGGGACGGTTCTGATGTCTGAAGTCTCAGACAGCAGAACCGTCCCCATTGTCTCACAAAGGAAGAAGCAAAATTTTATTAAAGCTGAATATACCCGTAAATACCAGCATAACAATTAATTAGGGAAAAGCATGATAAAAAAGGGAGTGGATTTTGTGCGTAAAAAACCCATTATATTTATTGTTGTGCTGGCATTAATGCTTCAGATAATAACTTTTTCTACGTATGGAGACGGTGGTGAAGATGCTACTCCTGCAACTACAGGGGTATTTGACCTTAAAGCTAAAGCTTATACTCTTATGGAAGCAGATACGGGTAATATACTCATAGAGGGAAACAGTCACGAGAAACTTCCTATAGCAAGTATAACAAAAATAATGTCCATGCTTCTGATTATGGAAGCAATAGATAGCGGTAAACTGACATTTGACGATAGGGTATATGTCTCTGATCATGCTTTTAGCATGGGAGGTTCACAGGTTTGGCTTGAGCCCGGTGAGGAATTTTCAGTGGATGAAATGTTGAAAGCAGTAGCAATACACTCTGCCAATGATGCTACTGTAGCCCTTGCAGAGACTGTGGCAGGAAGTGAAGAAGCATTTGTGGCAATGATGAATCAAAAGGCAAAGGAACTTGGAATGAATAATACAAATTTCCTTGATTGCACCGGTCTTACAGATGACGGTCACTATAGTACTGCCCATGATATTGCCATCATGTCCAGAGAGTTGATCACAAAACATCCCAAAATACTGGAATATACTTCTATATGGCAGGATAAGTTTAGAGACGGAGTAGAGGGTAAAACACCTGTAGCTTTAGACAATACAAATAAGCTCATCAGGTTCTATGAAGGTGCAAACGGACTGAAAACCGGTTTTACCAGAAAGGCCGGTCATTGCCTGTCGGCTACTGCAAAGAGAAATAACCTTCAGCTAATAGCTGTTGTTCTGGGTGAACCGGATTCAAATACTCGCTTCACAGAGGCCAGAAAACTATTGGATTATGGTTTTGCAAATTATGAGTCGAGGACAGTGAACAGCAAGGGAGAACAAATCCAGGAAATCGAAGTAAAGAGAGGATTAAAGACTTCTGTTAATGCCGTATACTCCGATGACGTGAACCTTCTTGTGAAAAAAGGCAGCTCAGACGCTGTAGAACGGCAGATAAATATTGAGACAAGTATTAAAGCTCCTGTAAAAGCGGGTCAGAAAATAGGAGAAGTAGTTTATATCCTTGACGGCAAAGAGATAGGCAAAACCGATATTGTAGCTGATGCAGATGTAGAAAGGGCAACATTCGGGAGACTGTTTGTCAAGATAATTATTCAATGGTTTGGAATGGGGAGAAGATAGGCAGAAATCTGTATCTGGGCCTGACAACTATTTTATGATTCATTTCATTGGTTCTGGTTTCTCCTTCACTATTATTCATACTTCAATAGTTTTTATTAAACTGAAGATAAAAAAGGCCTGGATATTGAAGTAAAAGTAGACATGCTTTTGGTGAAAACAGACATGCTTTTGAAAGTACAAGAGGACAGAGGACTTTGAAGAAGTCTTTTAAAAAAGCCTATTGAAGGAGCATGTCTTTATTTTGAAGAAACTTGTTGTGAAGAAACTGCAATTCAGGGAAATACCGGATATTAATTCCGGTATTTCATTTTAAAGTAGAAACGGCATTAATTTGTTTTATAAAACAAATCAGAGTCCGAATATCTTTATTAGACTGCTGTAGATAAACTGGGCAGGCCCTCTTATTATGTATGAAGTAGCTCCGGTGAATATTAAAATAATAAGAATTATGGAGCCATACCTTTCCAATACTGATATTAACCTGTAATGCCTGAAAGGTATCAAATTGGCTACGATGTGAAATCCGTCCAGTGGAGGCACCGGTAAAAGATTAAATATGAAAAGAATGATGTTTATCCGTATAGCATAATCGAATATCCCAATAATTGAGCTTACAATATTTTCACTCAGCTTGTATGGTAAGCTGGTTGATAGAAAAATCCTGGCAAAAACTGTAAATACAGTGGCAACAATGAGATTTGTAACCGGTCCTGCAGCGGAAACAAGGATACTGTCACGTCTTGGATTTTTAAAATATTTTGGGTTGATTTGTACTGGTTTTGCCCATCCGAAACCCATGAAAATAAGCATGAAGAAACCAATCAAGTCAATGTGTGGTAGCGGCGAAAGTGAAAGCCTTCCCTGACTTCTTGGAGTGGGGTCTCCTAAACGGTCTGACATAAGGGCATGGGCAAATTCGTGAAAGGCAAGTCCAATGACAATTCCGGGTAAACTAATAAGTATTTGTGCAATATTAAATCTATACATATTTATCTCCACAAACTAATTTAGTATAAAACAAAAGGATGCGCTTTACCTGGAAACACCTCCTTAGAGTTACATTTTAGCAAATATTGCTAATGATGTCCAGAAAATATGAGGCTATATATATTTTGTACAGCCGTTTTTATTTTTATTGTATATTACTTCATTAATATGCTAATATATATTTAGCACATTGGGACAATCTTTTAAATTTACGGTGCGCAATTAATGCATATTTATAAATAAATGTGGCATATGGAGTGTGAAGCTTAAATGAATGGCAAAACTATTTTAAGTGGAATGAGACCGACAGGTTCCCTGCATTTGGGAAATTATTTCGGAGCGCTTGAAAATTGGGTAAAATTACAATATGAATATGACTGTTATTTTTTTGTGGCTGATTGGCATGCACTTACAACAGGTTATGAACAAACCCAAGAATTGAAAAATAACATAGATGAGGCTTTGATTGACTGGTTAAGTGCAGGGCTTGACCCTGAGAAATGCAATATATTTATACAATCGAGAATAAAAGAGCATGCTGAGCTTAACCTGCTTTTTTCGATGATAACACCACTGTCATGGCTGTATAGATGTCCTACATACAAGGACCAGCTCAAACAAATCAAAGACAGAGACATAACCACCCATGGTTTTCTTGGATATCCCTGTCTTATGGCAGCAGATATCCTGCTTTACAAGGCAGATTTTGTCCCGGTTGGTGAAGACCAGTTGCCGCATCTTGAGCTGACAAGGGAAATTGCCAGAAGGTTTAATTATATATATGGCGATGTATTTCCCGAGCCTCAGGCAAAGCTCACAAAAGCAAAAGTGCTTCCGGGACTGGATGGCAGAAAAATGAGCAAGAGCTATGGCAATACAATAGCACTGTCCGACAGCCCTGATACAATCAGAAAAAAGGTTAGCACAATGATTACTGACCCTGCGAGAATCAGAAAGGATGATCCGGGACATCCTGAAGTATGCTCGGTATATGCTTTCCATAAGGTATTTAATGAAAACGAAGTTGAAGAAGTAGAACAGATGTGCCGGGGAGGAAAAATAGGTTGCGTTCAGTGTAAACGCAAACTTGCTGACAGTGTGGTGGAATATATGACACCGATTTATGAAAGAAGGCAAGTGCTGAAAGACAAACCGGAATACATCAGAGAAATTGTTGAAACCGGATGCGAAAATGCTGCAAAAATTGCAAGCAAGACCATGGAAGAAGTAAGGACTGCCATGAAAATAGACTGGTAAATGTGCAGAATTCTGGACTTAGTTTTATTGGGGGGTTTATGCATTGGAGAGCGCTTTGACCAAAGCTTGCACAATTAAAATAGATAATTTTGAAGGCCCTTTTGACCTCCTGTTTCATTTAATTGAAAAAAACAAGGTAAACATATACGATATTCCCATAAATGAAATTACCGATCAGTATATGGATTATCTTTATAGTATGCAGGAAATGGACTTGGAGATTGCCAGCGAGTTTCTGGTGATGGCAGCTACTCTTTTGCATATAAAATCAAAAATGCTGTTGCCCGATCCAAAAGAAAAACAGGAGGAAGAAGCCGACCCCAGAGAAGAACTTGTAACAAGACTTGTTGAGTACAGAAAATACAAGGATTTTTCTGAGGTTTTAAAGGAGAGGGAAGCAGAGTGGAGAAAGCTTTATTACAAGCTCCCGGAGGTTGTTGAAATTAAAAGGGAAGATGAAATACTGGAGCTTTCACCTGATAAGTTAAGAATATTTTACAAGGATCTATTATCAAAAAATATTGAAAAAATAAACCGTCGCGCCGTTGAAATGGATAAAATCATTCAACATGAGAAGGTAACATTAAGGAGCAAGGTAAAGGAGATAACAAAGATTTTATTGAAAAAAACCTTTTTCATATTTTCGGAGATATTCTCGCTGAAAAAGAGATCAAAAGTTGAGGTAGTTACTGGTTTTTTGGCAATTCTTGAGTTGGCGAAAATGAAAAAGGTTACTATAGAACAGAAATCATTTAATTCAGATATATTTGTATATAGGAATGGCAAGGACTTCAAGATTATTAAAGATGAGAAAATCGCCATTGACGGTTGAGGTTAATTGCCATTTGCTTTTGTGAATACATGCGTTGCCAGGACTGAATTTGCTTCCGGCCGCAGCAACATGGCAAATAATATATACAAAGCTGTATATTATGTGCAACTGCCTGTTTGAGAAGTAAACAAATAGCAGGCGCAATTAATAGGTAATGGGGGAATCAAATGGAGTTCAATGAGATTGAAGCAGTAATAGAGGGATTGCTGTTTGCAGCAGGAGACAGGCTTCCCCTTGAAAAAATATCTGAGGTGCTTCAAATTGATAAAAAGACGGTCAGAAAGATTATATACAAAATGATGGATGATTATCGCAGTAGCAATCGCGGAATTTTTATAAGAGAAATTGATAACGGCTTTCAACTTTGCACAAAGTTTGAAGTATATGACTATATATCAAGACTTATTGAACCAAGACAGAAACAGGGTTTATCGCAAGCAGCGTATGAGACACTGGCAATAATAGCTTATAATGGACCGGTTACCAGAGCAAAGATTGAAAAAATAAGGGGTGTCAGTTCTGGAAGTGCTATAGAGCGCCTTATTGAGAGAAATCTCATAAGAGAAGTGGGAAGGCTTGATGTACCTGGTAGACCTGTTATTTATGATACTACTGAAGAATTTCTGAGATCCTTCGGATTTCGCTCTAAAGCAGATCTTCCTGTTATAGATGAGGATCAAATGAGTTTTATCAGAAAAGAGGCCGAAAAGGAACTGGCTAGAAGAGAAAAAACTGAAGAAGGGAAAGAAGAAAAAGACAAGTCAGAAGAATCAGAAAGATCGGAAGAAGCAGGAACATTAGAAGTATCAGAGGAATCAGAAAAATTAGAAGAATAGAAGAATAATTAAGGAGAAAAGGAAAATTAAAGGAAAATAATAAGTGTATTTTAAAAATAAAAGGGAAAAATAACCGAATGAGGTGTAACAATGCTTTATTTGGTTATTTTTATTTCTGCTTTTATAGTTTTTGTTATATTTATATTAAACTCGAGAAGTAAACTTGTAGTTGAGTATAAAAGATCAAACAACTATGATAGCCTTTATCTGACTTTTTATTTAGTTTATGAAATTATTAAACTGAGATACAAAGTACCTCTGGAAGAAATACAAGTTGACGGGTTAAGGCTTGTGAGAATTAAAAAGGGCAAAGTGGTAAAGAAAGACAAAAAAGAAGAAAAAAAAGAGAAAAAAAAAGAAGGTTTAAACCTTGCAGACATATATCAAAAAACTAAAAGCGTTAAATGTTTTTATGACTTAAACAAAAAATATATAAGAGAAATAATAGATTACTTAAAGAAAAAACTTGCTGTTCAGGAAATAAGCCTCAAGATCAGAACAGGAACAGGTGATGCTTTTTATACAGGAATTTTAAGCGGGCTGATGTGGTCCGTAACAGGTGTTATTGTTTCTTTTATTTGCTCAAATTTTCGTGTAATGAAAAAGTGTATTGATGTTCAGCCAAACTTCTCGAAGAAAGAAATGAAAATAGATTTTTACTGCATATTAAAGACTAAATTAGTCCATATTATAGTAGTGAGAATAAAGTTTTATAAATTATTAAAAAATAAACGCAATTGTAAAACAAAAAAAGTCAACTGAGAGTTCTCGTTGAATTACAAAAGAAGGCGGTGATGCATATGGCTGAACATCCGATTCAGGGTCTTATGACGACGGCGATGGAAAGCATCAGAGAAATGGTGGATGTAAATACTATTGTAGGTGATGCCGTACAGGCGCCGGATGGAACTGTAATCATACCAATTTCGAGAGTCACATTTGGTTTTGCTGCCGGTGGAGGCGAATATAACAGTTGTTGTGAAATTGATAATGGAGACAGTGATGATGAGAATGGAGACAGCGGTACTTCCAAGAAGTTTCCCTTTGCAGGAGGAAGTGGCGGAGGGGTGAGTATAAACCCCGTTGCATTTATGGTGGTAGGACAGGGACAAATAAGGCTGTTGCCTGTTAACATCAATTCAGCATTAGATAAAGTGCTCGATATGATACCTGATTTGATGAACAAAGTTGATGAAGCTGTCAAGAAAAAGATTGCGGTTAAAAAGGACATAAAGTCTCAACGTGCAGCAACTGAAACAGTTAAAGAATTAGATGAAGAATAAGTGGGATATTTACATACCCCACTTTTTTATTATAAATTATAATGGATAGGGGGAGGCGAAAATAATGGAGCAAATAAGACTGCAAAAGTATATTGCACTTGCAGGCATTGCCTCGAGAAGAAAAGCTGAGGAGCTGATACGGAATGGGCTGGTAACTGTTAACGGTAAGATAGTAACTGAGATGGGAACAAGGGTAAATGGCAGTGATGTAGTAGAAGTGTGTGGAAAAAGGGCAAAACTTGAGGAGAATAAAATTTACATAATGCTTAATAAGCCAAAAGGCTATGTTTCTACTGCTAAAGATCAGTTTTCACGGAAAACAGTGCTGGATCTGATTGATGGTGTAAAAGAAAGGGTATATCCTGTGGGAAGGCTGGACTATGATACATCTGGATTGCTTTTGTTAACAAATGATGGTGATTTTTCATACAGGATGACTCATCCAAGACACAATGTTAACAAGGTATATATTGCAACGGTGTCGGGCGAAGTTGGAATGGATGTGGTGGAAAAGTTCAAAAAAGGTATAGAAATTGACGGCTACATGACTTCTCCTTCCACAATGCGTGTTCTTTGTAAAAATAAAGAGAAATCTACAGTTGAGATAACCATACATGAAGGCAGGAACAGACAGGTCAGAAAAATGTGTGAAGCTGTTGGACATCCTGTACTCGATTTAAAACGAATTTCTATAGGAAACCTGACACTGGGAAATCTAAAAGAAGGACAGTGGAGGTATCTCACAGAATTTGAAGTTGAGTCATGTCTTAATATGTTTCATCGTCAATGACATGGGTAAAATAACGATATATGCTGAAATAGGGGGCTGTTATGTGTATTATTAAAAACTCATTGTACCAATCTCACGAAATAATTAAGCGTGTAGTTAAAGAAGGTGACATAGTGGTTGATGCGACTGCAGGGAATGGAAATGATACAGCTTTTCTTGCATCGTTAGTAGGTGAAAGGGGAAAAGTTTATGCCTTTGACATTCAGGAAAAGGCTATAAGAAATACCGAAAACAAACTCAGAGAGAAAGGAATTCTCCAGCGGGTTGAACTTATTTTGGACGGACATCAGAATATGGACCTGTATGTTAAACAAGAGGTTAAAGCTGTGATGTTTAATCTCGGATATCTACCGGGAGGGGATCACACAATAGGAACAAAGGGTGAGACAACGTCAGTTGCCATTGATAAAGCCTTGGATTTGTTAGCAATACATGGTATTATAACTATTGTTGTATATTATGGCGGAGACAGTGGCTTTGATGAAAAAGATTATATAATGAAATATATTGAGGACATAGATCCCAAAAAGTATACAGTTATGAAGACGGAGTTTGTTAATCAAATCAATTGTCCACCTATACTAATTTGTATAGAAAAACTTTCAAAATAGGAGAAATATTAAGAAGGATTTAAAATATATATTAATAAAAAGCCATTGCAACTTTTGACAATTTTTATTATAATATATAGATGTGGAAAGATTGTTAAATTTATGGCAATACATGAAATAGAAAAAATTACTTATATTGGCAAATTTGCTTATAAATGTCACCGATCACATCCAGGAGTAGTTTGCGAAAAGGGTATAAAGCAAATCTCTTGAAAGATCCGGCGATATCCTGCAAGTATTACTAATGTAGTGTTACTCAGGTAAGCTAAAAAAGATTAGTATATATTAAAGGTTAGTATATATTAAAATATAAGAATCCGGGGTGAAGAGTTAATGGCAACAAATGACAAACTAAATGAGCTCCGCATGAGGAAAGAAAAAGCATCAATGGGAGGCGGGGCAGAAAAAATCAGCAAACAGCATAGTCAGGGCAAGCTGACGGCAAGGGAAAGGCTTGAAAAGCTGTTTGATGATGGTACTTTTGTAGAAATAGATGCTTTTGTTGAAACCAGAAGCATTGAGTTTGACATGCAGAAAAAAAAGGTAGCAGGAGATGGTGTAGTAACCGGGTATGGAAATGTAGATGGACGACTAGTTTTTGCTACAGCCCAGGATTTCACTGTAATTGGCGGCTCCCTTGGAGAAATGCATGCCAAAAAGATTACAAAAGTGATGGATATGGCTGTCAAAATGGGAGCTCCGTTTATAAGTATAAATGATTCAGGCGGAGCGAGAATAGAAGAAGGGATTGACGCTTTAAGTGGTTTTGGAGATATATTCTTCAGGAATACACTTGCATCCGGTGTAATACCACAAATTTCAGTAATTATGGGACCTTGTGCAGGTGGAGCTGTGTATTCTCCTGCAATAACTGATTTTGTGTTCATGGTTGAAAATACAAGTCAAATGTTTATCACAGGCCCACAGGTAATAAAAGCTGTTACCGGTGAAGATGTTACTTTTGAGCAACTTGGTGGTGCTGAAACTCATAATTCAATAAGTGGTGTGGCCCATTTCAAATGTGCAAACGAAGATGAGTGCATAGAAAATATTAAAAAACTCATTAGTTATCTTCCCGATAATAATCTGTCAGATCCACCGGTTTATCAGAATAACGACGATATGAACAGAGTTGCTGTTGAACTTGATGAAATAATTCCAGACGGTTCAAATAAGCCGTATGATATGCTGGATATTATAACACGTATTGTTGATAACGGAGATTTCTTTGAGATTCAAAAGCATTATGCAAAGAATATTATAATTGGTTTTGCAAGACTTAACGGAAGCACTGTAGGAATAATTGCAAACCAGCCTAATGTTATGGCAGGCTCTCTTGATGTAAATTCTTCAGATAAAGCCGCCAGATTTGTACGTTTCTGCGACTGTTTCAATATTCCGATTGTAACCTTTACTGATGTACCTGGATATTTACCAGGTGTTGGACAGGAACACAGTGGCATTATAAGACATGGTGCTAAGCTCTTGTATGCTTTCTCAGAAGCGACGGTACCAAAGGTAAATATTATTGTCAGAAAGGCATACGGCGGAGCCTACATAGCTATGAACAGCAAGCATCTTGGCGCCGATATGGTATTTGCATGGCCTACTGCTGAAATAGCTGTTATGGGCCCTGACGGTGCAGCAAATATAATTTTTAGGAAGGAAATTGCAAGTGCTGATGATCCTATAGCTGCAAGAAATGAAAAGATAGAGGAATATAGGGAGAAGTTTTCAAATCCTTATGTTGCAGCTGCAAGAGGCTATGTTGACGATGTAATTGAACCTGCTACTACAAGGCCAAGGTTAATAAACGCACTTGATATGCTTGCCAGCAAGAGGGAAACAAGACCTACAAAGAAACATGGTAATATTCCGTTATAAAAATATTCTTTTGGAAAATATCTGAGGGAGGATATATTATGAAAAAGTTTTTGATAAAAGTTAATGGTAATCAATATGAAGTAGAAGTTGAAGAAGTAAGAGACGGCAGTGTTGCTTCACAGAGTGTTCAGACAGCAACAGCAGCTGCTGCGCCACCAGTTGCACCTGCTGCACCGGCTCCGGCACCA
>ENA-UPAD01002171-UPAD01002171.1-bioreactor-metagenome-genome-assembly--contig:-NODE-2171-length-15584-cov-17.841909_pt1 | contig 15584 bp, 16 predicted proteins | sample MGYA00238179_ERZ772710 | MGnify/ENA primary metagenome ERZ772710 (study PRJEB29004, sample SAMN07631245) | bioreactor metagenome | isolation source: Switchgrass digestor | place: USA: Dartmouth...
CAGAGGTCTGCAAAACCTTTATTCCCCAGTTCGAATCTGGGTGGCGCCTCCAATACATAATAATATGTTATTTAATTTAAAGGTCTGTATCGTTCAAGAGATAGACTTTTTTTATTCCCCGCATCCCCGACAGGGGGGACGGTTCCTCTGTCTCAACTCATAATGGAACATAATGTTGCCTTCACAGAGCAAGCATGTATTCTGCCAATGCAATAATTCGATAAGAATAATTACAGCGTCAATTGAAAAAAATATTCAAATATAAGTTAAATCTTTTTATAAAACTCCGATATTTTATTTTATGAAGGAATTTTTAACAGTTATAAAAAATCTTGAATTAAGAATCAAATATTAACTGTTTGGACAAGGTATATTATTTGAAAATACATGACTTTAAAAATATAATTTGAAAATATGAGGTGGCCTCTTGTATGCCTAGTATTCTTATAGTGGATGATGCCAGTTTTATGAGGACGAAAATGCGGATGGTGCTTGAGAAAGCAGGATTTGAAGTTGTAGGGGAAGCTGAAAACGGGATGGAAAGCATATCTCAATATCAGAAGTTTAAACCTGATTTGGTCACGATGGATATTACTATGCCTGTGATGGATGGGATTGAAGCTCTGAAAGAAATAAGAAAACTTGATAATAATGCAAAAGTACTTATGGTTTCAGCTATGGGTCAGGAAGGAATAGTTAAGGAAGCAGTCTTGTCTGGAACCAAAACTTTTCTTGTAAAGCCATTCTCTGATGAAAAACTTGTAAGTGCAGTTACACAAATATTGTCAAAATAGTCATATCGCAGAAAACAAAGCAAGCGGCATCACAGTAATGATTAAGGCGTTTGAAATGATTGATAAGCATTATGATGATCCCCTACTCGATAAAAATTGATCTTCATCATCAAAATACATGTCAGTCTTTGATTAAGCATGATATTTCAGGGTATAAATAAAGCTGTTCTGTATTTCGAAGAAAACAGAGGAAAAAAATATCGGCGCATATGCTGTAATCCACAACTTTAAAGACATTGAATCTGAAATAATGCATATCCCGGAAAATTTGCCTAAGCATGAATGCAGCGAGGGTGGCGCTTTCCCAGGGAGCTACTGAACAGGCAAGCTCAATTGAGGAGCTTTCGGCATCAATCGAGCAAGTATCGTCCCAGACAAAGACAAATGCCGAGAATGCAAACAAGGCCAATAATCTGGCTGAACAGGCAAAGAACTATGCGATTACCGGAAATACGCAAATGCAAGGCATGCTCAAGGCAATGGATGATATCAATGAATCATCCAGTAATATCAATAAGATTATTAAAGTAATAGATGATATTGATTTTCAGACCAATATACTTGCCCTTAATGCAGCTGTTGAGGCAGCAAGGGCCGGTCAATACGGCAAAGGTTTTGCTGTTGTAGCCGAAGAGGTAAGAACTCTTGCAGGAAAGATCAGCCAATGCTGCCAAAGAGACGACGGCTTTGATTGAAGATTCTATAAAGAAAGTTGTAGAAGGAACCAGAATAGCAAAAGAAACTGCCGACGCACTGGAGAAAATTGTTGACCAGGTCAAGACTGTATCAGATCTGGTTAGCGATATCAATAGCGCCTCAAATGAACAAGCTACGGCAATTGCTCAAATAGACCAGGGTATTATGCAGGTATCTCAGGTGGTTCAGGAAAACTCAGCCACCTCTGAGCAAAGCGCTGCTGCGAGCGAAGAACTTTCAGGCCAGGCTGAAGTACTGAGGGATCTGGTAGGCAAATTCAAACTTAAGAGAGGTATTGCCAAAGGCAATTACTTTGAGGAACTTAGCCCCGAAATTTTGGAAATGCTCAAAAAAATATCTGAAAACAGGAAAGCAGAAGAAAAACAGGGCGATATGCAAATAAATGCAGCCAGCAAAATGGAATCTATTGATTTAAGTGAAAGCGAATTTGGAAAATATTAATGTGAATAATCAAAGGGAATATTGAGCCGATGGATGAATGAGTTTCATACCGTTTAATATTCATTAAACTGAGAGGTCTGTATCGTTTACGATATAGACTTTTTTTATCCAAAGAATGCGGGCAAGGTTCAGATCTATTGAAACGTTAAAGACTATACATAAAATATAGCAATAACGTTAAATTTTCGGGAAAGACATACGGGGCACAATATAAATGATTGAATAAGTCTGCTGATAAGGTAAAATATAATTGGTAAAACTGTTTTATCAGGAAAGAAAAAGTTATTGTGGGACGCTTTATGAATAAAAAAGTTAAGAGAACAGCTATTGTTATAATAGCAGCGATTATCCTGACAGCATTCGTGAGTTGGATTGTCTGGGGTAACACGACAATCGAAGTTACCAGGACTACAATTGCCAGCAACAGGCTTCCCCGGTCTTTTTCAGGTTACAGGATTGCCCATGTGTCCGATCTTCACAATACCGAGTATGGTAAAGGCAATTCGACATTACTACAGAAGCTGAAACAGGAAAAGCCCGATATTATAGTGATTACCGGCGATTTGGTTGATTCTAGGCATACAAATATTTATATTGGGTTGGAGTTCGCCGCTAAAGCAGTGGAAATTGCCCAGGTGTTTTATGTTACAGGAAACCATGAAGCCCGCCTGGATGAATATGAAATGCTGGAAAAAGGCTTAAGGGATGCGGGAGTTATTGTTATACGGGATGAATCCTGCAGGATTAAAAGGAATAACGAGGAAATTTTACTGATAGGCCTGGATGATCCCAGGTTCACACTAAAAAGCGACTGGTTTGGAGAAACAAGGCCAATGGTGACTACAAAGCTGATGGACCTGAAAGCAGGCAGCGATGAATTCACCGTACTGTTATCCCATCGCCCCGAATTGTTTGACATCTATGCTGAAAACAATATTGATCTTGTGTTAAGCGGGCATACCCACGGCGGGCAGATCAGGCTCCCCTTTATAGGCGCTGTTCTGGCGCCCGACCAGGGATTTTTTCCGAAGTATGATGCCGGGCATTTTTACAGTGGAAACACTAATATGATAGTGAGCAAAGGTCTGGGTAACAGCCTGTTTCCGATCCGTATTAATTGCAGGCCTGAACTGGTTATAGTTACATTGGAGGGAGCTGATCCTGGTTAGGTAAAATATTCAATTTCAGCATCGGGAAACAAGGCATGGATCATGTTACTCAGCGTTTCCTTCAGCATATTGGCATCTTCCTTTGTATAAACGTATTTAAATCTTCCGAATTTGCCCCATTTCAGTTCCCTTTTGGTGTCATCCATATCCAGCTTTGTATTCGGAAATCTTTCAAGGATTCTTTGCCTTGCCGGCTCGGTATAGCGGTGCTGGATTAGTTCAAAGGTAAGGCTGTTGACTTTATGGTTTTTTAACTTGTCATGCAGTTTTTGAAACAAAGAATGGTAATCCTGCTGCCAGTTTTCGTAAATCATGACAGGAGCGACAATAAATCCTAACGGATAATCTGCCTGTGCCAGTTTTACAGCTGCGCTGAACCGTTCCTCAATTGTGCTGGTGCGGTGCTCAAACTGTTTTATTATATATTCGGTGTTTATACTAACCCTGAAGCGGGTATGGCCACCGTGATTCCTGTCTTTTATCAGATCCACATTGTCAAACTTTGTAACCACCCGAAGCCTTCCATTTTTCAGACTGCTGAAAAACTCTATTGTTTCACCAAGGCTTCCGGTGATATGCTCAACAGCTAAAGGATCGCCGTTGCTTGCGGCTTCAAAGGTTACCGGTTTATCCGAATCTTCAGGGATATAACTTTTTATGGTATCCCAAATATCGTTAAGGTTCACAAAAACCTTAAGATAAGGCTTGTAGGATTGGTTTGTCTGCAGGTAGCAATATTCACAGCTTCCGGGGCAATTGCTTACAAGCTTGAATGAATAATCGGCCGATGGCCTGCAGACATCCAGCTTCTTCTCATGGTTTTGTGATACCGCCAATATGGTTTTGGATTGGGCATACCGCTGTTTTTCGGTAAAGCCGGAAAACCTGCGGGTGAATGTGGCAAGAGGAGCTTTCACAATGTCCACGGGTTTTGTTATAAAATACTTGTAAATTTTTTCTCCCAGCGGGTATTGTAACGAGCCGGGTTCAAATACAACAACTTTGGGCATAAACAAGTACATATCAATCACCGGCGGCTTTTAAACTTTAGTTTGCGCCCGGCGGAAGATTCTATTCATATGTTGATGGTTAAGTTTCTGCCGGATAATAAAGAAAAAATGTGGTTAAGGCATAAATCAAAAAAGTTCAGGAAAACAAAAAAAGTGCATCTATTTATTGGTCACATATCAGTTTTGCATGCGGGCATAAAGAAAATTCATTATTACGTAAAAAAACCTCATTTAATGGATCTGATTTTTCCAGTAGAATTATCATATGTAAATTATATTTTATGGGAATCGGCCGGGAAACTAACCAAAGTTATGTATATTCTATCAAATGACAGCGTTCAGGAGGGAATGCGGCAGTATGAATAAGCGTACACGGGTTTTAAACGCTTTGAAGGGAAAAGAAGTAGACAAAGTACCGGTGAGCTTCTGGTATCATTTTACCGGAAAAGAAGCACAGGGCAGGGAATGTGTAAATGCGCACATACGATATTACCTTGAAACCGATATTGATTTTATAAAAATCATGAGCGACGGTTTTTTTGGTTATCCTCTGGAACACGAAATAAAGAAGGCTTCAGATTGGAACAGGGTAAAACCACAGGGCAAAAACAGCAAATACATTCAGGAACAGCTTGAGCGGGTTAAATTGATAAACGAAGAGTTAAAAGGAAGTTGCTGTACGTTTTATAACGTTTTCGCGCCATTTTCAATTATCCGGTTTGCATCAAGCGATGAAATGGTGATGAAGCATTTAAAAGAAGATAAAAAAGCCGTAATTTCGGCAATGAATGCTATTGCAGAAGATAATGGATTGCTGGCTGAACTGGTAATTCGCGAAGGCGGTTGTGATGGCATATATATGCCGCTTCAGGGTGGAGAACTGGACAGGTTCACTTTTGATGAATACAGGGAACTAATTACACCCACTGATTTGGCAGTTCTGGAAAGAGCTAATGAAATATCCGGATATAATATTGCACACCTTTGTGCATGGGCCGGGTACAAAAACCGCCTGGAACTTTGGAAGGATTATCCTGCAACTGCCTTTAACTGGTCGGTTTTTATTGAAGAAATGTCGTTGGCTGAGGGAAGAGACTTTTTTGGCGGCAAAACCGTTATAGGAGGTTTTGACAACAGGGAAACAGGCATTTTATTCTCAGGGACCGAGACCGAAATAAAGAATTATACAAAAAATCTGCTGGATGAATTCGGAACAGGGCAAGGACTAATTATCGTAGCAGATTGCACATTAAGCAGCAAAATAAATATTAAAAATATAGGTTACGTTGTTGAAGCTGTTGAAGAATATTTTAAATAATTTTTACAAGGCAAGGTTTATTCTGCATTTGCAAATGGTTTAACGGCATATTAAGTGAAACATATTTGAAAATGGTTTTGTAATTTCCAAATGATATGTTGTGGGGGGATATGCAAATGCAGAATAACTTTAATTTTATTATACATATTACGCTTAGCAGCCTTTATGCCGGCAAACAGTGCTTACGAAATAATTAAAGCTGATAAATATCCTGACCGACTGGTAAGAATCCTTTATGTTGTGATAAAATATTCTGTATTGCTGTAAGCTCAATTTGAATCTAAAGGACTGGTTTTGCGTTATGAATAATAAGAAAAAAATATCGGTTAACCTGTTTCGCTTCTTCTTTACCATTAGATTCAAATTGCTCATGTCATATATAGGAATAGCAGTCATATCCATATCAATTATGGGTATACAGCTCTATCATATATGCACAAATACCATTCAGCAGAAGGTAAGTGAGTCCACCCTGGATAAGCTTAATAAGGTAAATGCTGTTGTGGAGCAACGAATAGGAAATGTAATTAATTTTATAAACTCATTCATATCCAATCCCCAGATTAACAATATTCTGAATAAAAGATTCACAGAATACCAATACCCTGATGTCAACACCATTATCAGCATAATTGAAAGCGGGACCAAAGCTACCGACCTTATAAGTTCTGTTGTTGTGTATACAAGCAACGGGCATCTTTATAAAACAGGGAAGGGAGCATATATGAGTGTGTCCGATATCATTGATTCGGACTGGTATAATAACATTGCAGGCAATCAGCAAAAAGCTTAGTTATATTGGCTGGGCACCTATAAAAACATGCCGTCGGATGATGCACAGATAGCAGTGGTAGGCAGGCAAAGTAACAGTTGTAATACCAGAGGGTGAACAACATGAGGGATGATATAAAAAATATTGTTAAAGTCTTGATTGTTGAAGATGAAATACTGGTCAGAATAGGGCTGAAAATGTCAGTCGACTGGGAGCGACATGGTTATCAGATAGTAGGCGAAGCTTCTGATGGAATTGAGGCATTGCGGTTATGTGAATCATTAAAGCCTGATATAGTTCTGACAGATATAAAAATGCCGAAAATGAACGGGCTTGAATTTATTAAACAGCTGAATGATAAGTACCCGGATATAAAAGCCGTCATTTTAAGTAATTATGACGAGTTCAGCTATGCGCAGGAGGCCTTGAATCTTGGGGCGGTAAACTACGTTTTAAAGGTGGATGTCAATCCCGACGAGTTGATTGAAATTTTGAATAATATAAGAGAAAAATATATCAAAAACATTAAAATCACCGGCAGCGTGAACATGGTTAAAGATAACAGCCTGGAAAAGTATAACCTGATAAAATCTCTCATTTCGGGAAACATAATGGACTGCGAAATCGAAGGGTGCATTAAAAAGCATAAGCTGCAGCTGGCAAATAAGAATTTAATCCTGGCGACAGTTAAGATTGATAACTGCTCATCCGAAGGAGAGGATAATTTCTACAGGAACAATCTTCAAAATGAAGAATATTTCAGCAAACTGTTCAAGCAAACCATTGCAATGTCACCGAAAGAATACAGAGAGAATGTTTTAAGACAGAAATAATAAAAAAATTTCAGGAAACCAAAAAAGTTTCTTTAATGGTTAATGCTGAATTATTTTTTTATCGTATCTGGTCAATATAATTCCAAAACGTACAAATTAACATCATTCTCCCCTTATTACCGGGCATTTATAATAGTTACATAAAAATTGACCAGGAGGAGAAAGTTATGAAGAAAATTGCCAGGTTATTTTGTCTTGTTATTTCCATTGCAATGATGATTGGGTTGTTTGCAGGCTGCAGCAGCGGAAACCAAACCCAGCAGGGCGGACAGACTTCAAACGATACCAATAAGACACCTGCAGAAGAACAAAAACAATCAGTGGAAGAGAAAAAAGAACCGGTTACAATCACCGTCCATTCATGGGATAACGAGTATGCGATAATCAATGTCACTGAAAAATTCAATGAAACTCACAATGATATTAAAGTTAACCTCGTACTTACCCCATGGAATGATTACCAGGATAAGTTGTTTACATCCCTGGCAGGCGGTGAAGACATTGATGCGTATTTCATACGTGTACTGGAAGCATTTAATACTTATGCCAGCAAGGGTTTGATTTATCCCCTGGATGATATGATTAAGAAGGATGGTTTTGACTTAAGCATTTATGGCGGCTATGTCGATCAGTTGAAAGTTGACGGAGTTACATATGCCATTCCGTACAGGGGAGCAGGAACATATCTTTTTTACAATAAAGAGGCTTTTGATAAAGCAGGTTTGCCATATCCTACAGAGAGACTTACCTGGAATGAGTATCGTGAAATGACCAAAAAACTGACATCCGGAGAAGGCGCTGACAAGATGTACGGTGGATTCTTCCAGCCTACAATTTATCACTTCTTTCTGATTCCTGCAATGCAAAAAGGTGTTAAAATTGTAAACGATGATTATACCACCGACATTAACAGCCCTGAAGTCAGAAAGGCCCTGGAATTTGTTCTGGCTCTCAGCGAAGAGGACAAATCACACCCCACATATGCAGAGATGAAAGCAACAAATATGGGAACAACGTCATCATTCGTTACGGGCAGAGTTGCAACAGTAATAGCCGGTGAATGGTTTGCCGGTACCTTAAAGAGCCAGAAAGAGTCGGGCAACTTCACTTTTGACTGGGGTTTAACCTATCTGCCATGCGATACCGATGAATATGTTTCATTGGGATTGGCAACAAAAGGTTGCGTTAACGCTGATGCAAAACATCCCGAAGAAGCTTTTGAATTCCTGAAATATGTAGGCGGACTTGAAGGTCAGGCTATAATTGCTGAAGCAGGAAGCAAACCCGTTTATGTAAATGATGAGATTATCAAAACATTTGCAGAATCTCTCGGGTTCGATGATTTTGAAAAGAAATTGTATTTCGCAAATGTTAAAATGACACACGAACCGGTTAATTTGGGTGGTTCATATGCCAGCCAGATAATCAGTGAAGAACTCAGCCTGTATTTAACAAAATCCCAGAATATTGACAAGACAATGGATAACATGTACAAGAGGCTGGATGAAGCACTGAAAGAAATCCGCAAATAGTACACGGAATTATAGCAGTATAAATATGATTAACATAGTGTAAAGTTTAAGTGCTTTGGACAAGATATTTTGAAAATATGGTAAAGTGAATGAACCCTGTCTTTAGAATTTGTCCAAAGCACTTATTTTTAGAAGATATAATATTTATTTCTGGATTTGGAGGAGTATAAATGTCATTAGTCTCATCGAAAACACGTAAAATGCAAAGAAAGATTAATCTAACCGGATACTTGTTCATACTTCCAAATCTGTTGGGATTCTTGGTATTTATTGCATTTCCGCTTGTATTTTCCTTCATACTAAGTTTTTGTGAAGGGGACGCAGTAACCGATATAAAGTTCATTGGGCTTAAAAACTACATAAAATTGTTCAGTGATGAAGGATTCCGTATATCACTTTTTAACACGTTTTATTATATGATTGCGTCTGTTCCGTTAATGGTTGGTTTTGGGCTTATACTGGCCCTGCTGCTTAATAATGAACTTAAACTGAATAAATTCTACAACACCGTCTTCTTTATGCCGAATATTTCTTCCGTAGTAGCCCTTGCCATTGTCTGGCAGGCTATGTATCATCCCACCATGGGTCCAATCAATCTTTCATTAAAAAGTTTGGGGATTGAAAATCCGCCGTTGTGGATATCAGATGTTAAATGGGCAATGCCAAGTGTAATATTAATGACGGTCTGGCTGAATGCCGGTTACTACATGCTGCTGTATACCGCAGCACTGAAAAGCATACCTTCAACATTATACGAGGCAGCGGATATTGATGGCGCAAACGCCAGGCACAAATTATTCAGAATAACACTGCCCATGCTGTCACCAACAACTTTTTTTGCGGTAATCATGGCAGTCATTAATTCATTTAAAGTATTTGATCAGATATACTTAATGACCGACGGAGGACCCGGAAGAGCTACTAACGTGTTGGTATATTACATTTATAAAACAAGCTTCAGTCATTACAAGTTTGGTTATGCCTCTGCGGTTGCCTATGTTCTATTCTTCATAGTATTTATTTTAACTGTTATACAATACAAGGGGCAGAGTAAATGGGTTAACTATATGTAGAATACAGGTTAATTTTCAGAGGAGCGTGTTGAAGTGGAAAATATATTTGCATTATCAAGAAATAAAAAAGCAATAATTAAAAAAACAATAAATAAAGTTTTATTAACGGTTATACTACTGTTTTTAAGTTACCTGTTCCTGTTCCCTTTTCTATGGATGCTGTCCAGTTCTTTAAAAACCGAAAAGGAAATGTTCACTTTTCCAATAAAGTGGATTCCAAGTGAGTTCCGGTGGGATAACTATAAAAACGCATGGGAAATAGGCAGGTTTGGAGTATATTATAAAAATTCAATCAAGGTATCGTTAATTGTTACTTTCGGCCAGGTTTTCACCAGTGTTATGGCTGCGTATGCATTCGCAAAGATAAACTTCAAAGGAAGAGATGTTATCTTTCTGGGATACCTGGGTACCATGATGATTCCGTTCCAGGTGGTAATGATACCGCAGTTCATGATATTCAAGAACCTTAACCTGGTAGACACTCACTGGGCGCTGATATTGCCGGGAATGTTTTCTGCGTTCGGGACATTTTTATTGAGGCAGTTTTTCCTGGGAATTCCCGACGAGCTTTGTGAGGCGGCACGTATTGACGGATGCAGTGACCTGTGTATCCTGTTTGTTATAATGGTACCCCTGGCATTGCCTGCCATGGCGACACTCGCCATTTTCACATTGAGATGGACATGGAATGATTTCCTGGCGCCATTAATCTATATAAACAATAAGAATCTTAAAACCATTCCGTTGGGACTAGCACAATTTAAAATGGAAAACATAACGCTTTATACATTGATCATGGCCGGTGCAATTATAGCCGTACTTCCGATTATTATAGTCTACATATTTGCACAAAAGTTCTTTGTAAAGGGAATAGCAATGTCAGGAATAAAAGGTTGACAAATAAAGGAAAGGGACATATTATGAAAGACATAAATATCCTTGTAAAAGATCTGTTATGTAATAACCTGACCCGTGCGGTGGGGTGTACCGAACCTGCTGCCATCGGATATGCGGCAGCATGTGCCCGGAAATATTCAAAAGGAGAACTGAAATCAATAGAGGTTCTGGTAAGCGCAAACATTTTAAAGAATGCAATGGCCGTTCAGATTCCACAAATAAGACTTGCCGGAATAAACTATGCGGCAGCCCTTGGTTTCGTTATAGGCAACCCCGGTTCCAAGCTTGCCCTTTTCAGTGAGGCAACCGAAGAAACAGTAAAGAAGGCCGGGGAGTTGGTCCAGGCGGGAAAAATAGGTGTTAATTTAAAAAATACCGACAAGCCGGTATATATAGAAATAACGGTAAAAACAGATGAAAACAGCGCCAGGGTTGTTATTGAAGACGGGCATACAAATATTGGTCTGATAGAAGTTGACGGCAGGGTGATTTCAAAAGGAGAAAAAACACCGGAACTGAAAAATGCCGGGACTGATGAGGATGAGCAGTGCGAAATAACCATTAAGGATATTTACAGGTTTGTCAATGAATATCCCTTGCATGAAATAGAACTGTTGGATGAAAGTATAAGAACCTGCAGGGAGATTTCCAGGGCCGGAATAGAAAATCAGTACGGACTTGAAGTAGGCAGACTGATGAATGAGTATATAAGAAAAGGAATAATAAAAGATGATTTGGCGACCTATGCGGCGATTTTAACAGCCGCCGCATGCGATGCAAGAATGGCGGGCATAAACATGCCTGTCATAGCAAACTCGGGAAGCGGGAATCAGGGCATTAGTGCGGCCATGCCGTTAATTGCCGTTTCCGAAAGGATCATGGTTCCTTATGACAAGCTGAGAAAAGCAGTTGCGATGAGTCATCTGATGACCATGTACATAAAGAAATTTACAGGTCCGCTGTCATCGGTCTGCGGAGCGGTCGCTTCTGCAACGGGAGCGGGCTGTGGTATTGTAATACTGATGGATGGTGGTCTTTCCGGTATATATTATGCAATACAGAATGTAATGGGCAACTTGACCGGGATGATTTGTGACGGTGCAAAAGCCTCATGTGCATTAAAGGTATACACCTGTACAAATGCGGCGGTTCAGGCAGCATTGATGGCCATTGACGGAAAATATGTAAGGGAAACCGATGGGTTTATTGAAACAAGTGCTGAAAAAACAATCCGTAATTATGGCTTTTTTGCGAAGAGCTGTTCACCATGCAATGATAAGGTAATTCTTGACTTAATGATTTCCAAGCTCAAGGTCGGGTAATTTGAGTTTATTTAATAATAAACAGGGAGGATAACGGTTATGAATGAATATGTGGCAAATAAGGCCCGGTATGAAAAAATGAAATATAACCGCTGTGGAAGAAGCGGACTGAAATTGCCTGCTTTATCATTGGGATTATGGCATAATTTCGGGGATACCGAACCTTTCGAGAATCAAAGAGAGATTTTGAGATACGCTTTTGATACAGGTATCACTCATTTTGATCTGGCAAACAATTATGGCCCGCCCGAAGGAAGTGCTGAAGAAAACTTTGGCAGGATTTTTAAAAAAGACTTTAGGCCGTACCGTGATGAATTGGTAATATCCACCAAAGCCGGATATTACATGTGGGAAGGCCCGTATGGCGACTGGGGTTCAAAGAAATATCTGATCGCCAGCCTGGATCAGAGTTTAAAACGTATGGGCCTGGAATATGTAGATATTTTCTACCACCACAGGTATGATCCGGATACACCTCTTGAGGAGACAATGGAAGCACTGGCTCAGGCTGTCAGGCAGGGAAAAGCGTTGTATGTAGGTGTGTCCAATTATGGTCCTGAAGAAACAAGGAAAGCCTCCCAATTGCTGAGGCAAATGGGTACAAAATGTCTTGTGCATCAGCCCAGGTATTCAATGCTGAACAGATGGATTGAAGACGGCCTGCAGCAGGTACTGGAGGAGGAAGGCATCGGAACAGTGGTATTCTCGCCTCTGGCTCAAGGATTACTGACCGGAAAATACCTGAAAGGCATACCCGAAGACTCACGCGCGATGAAATCAAGATTTTTGAAAAAGGATGACATTACCGATGAATTGCTTGAAAAAATCAAAAAACTGAACATTATTGCTGAAAGACGCGGCCAGTCCATGGCTCAGATGGCTTTATGCTGGGTATTGAGAGGCGGAAAGGTTACTTCGGCCATAATTGGTGCAAGCCGCAAGGAGCAGATAGCTGAGAATGCGGAAGCTTTGGATAAATTAGATTTTACAATGGAAGAGTTAAAGGAAATTGATGATGTTTTAAAAAGCTGATGATTTACTGCAAATGATGGTGGAAAAATGATAAACAGGGTTATTGAAATATTTAAAGACATATGCTCCATTCCTCACGGTTCAAATAATGAACATAAGCTTGTGGAATACATAGAGGATTTTGCAAAGAAAAACGGGTTGGATTTCAGGAAAGATGAAGCCGGGAATGCTGTTGTATGTAAGAATTTAAAAAAAGGCAAAGGCAGCGGTTTAACAGTTGTTCTCCAGGCTCATCTGGATATGGTTTGTGAAAAATTGCCTGAGATAGAACATGATTTCAGTACCCGGGGAATTGAAATGTATATTGAGGGTGACAGTATTAAGGCAAGAGGTACTACTCTTGGTGCGGATAATGGCATTGGCGTGGCAATGATCCTGGCATGCCTGGAATCAGATGAAACGGCGGACAGCCGCATTGCGGGCCTTTTTACCGTTGCCGAGGAAATTGGCATGATAGGTGCGCAAAATATCGATCCTGAGCTTATATCAGGTGATATTTTAATAAGCCTGGATTTTGGCGGGGAAGGCTGTTTCTGTGTTGGTTGCGCAGGCGGAAGCAAAATTGAAGCCGGTGTCAACGCAAAATTCGACAAAGTGCTTTCTCCATCAACTGTTTATTATTTTTCACTGTCGGGACTAAAGGGAGGGCATTCGGGGCTGGATATAGGCGATGGAAGGCTAAATGCAATCAAAACATTGGCAGAGTGCATTGACAGGCTCCTTATGGAATTTCCGGGTGATTTGGATGTGTGTGAATTTGACTGCGCCGGAAAGGGTGGAGTAATCCCTTCGAATGCCGGTGTTTTCATCGCATGTAAAGATGACAGGGCGGATGCTGTAAAGCAAACCGTCAAAATGTATTACGATGAATTAATCGCCGAAAAAGGCGGAATTGAACCCGGTTTAAAGCTAAGCTTTGAACCTTCGGACAGAATCTTCTGCGAGAAATATAATACACAGGTGCTTGGCAGCGTAATCAATGCAATAAAGGAACTTGCCCAGGGAGTTATAAGTGTGGATGAGGATGAACCCAGCATCGTGGAAACCTCACAGAATATAGATTTGCTTCAAGGAGACGGGAATAAAGTCAAACTGGTTGTAAGCCAAAGATCGTTGGATGCAGATAAACTTAATGAAGCAATTTATAGTGCAAAAGCTGTATTGGGGAAATATGGCTTCAATATAACAGATGAGAAGAGATATTCGGGTTGGAGGATGGATCAGGACAGCGAAATTGTTCATCTGTTTTTGAATGAGTACAAAAAAATGTATAACTGCAATGTGTATAAGAAATTTGTACATGCGGGCCTTGAGTGCGGGACTCTTTCCGACAGGCTGGGAATAAGTAATGTAATTGCTTTTGGAGCAACCTGTTCGAATGTCCATACAGTCAATGAAACCGCATCAGTTTCATCGACAGAAAGAGCATTCATGTTTTTAATGCATATGCTTGAAATCCTGGCCAAAGACCGCTAAACCTTGTGTAGACATAAGGGATAGGAACTGCACTTATAAATATTATCAGTCACAGAATTAAAAAGAGTATAACCTGAAACCCAGGCTATACTCTTTTTTGACTCACAGTTTTCTTTTTATAAAACCCATAATCTCATCAAGAAGTTCACAGCTCCAGAAAGATCCTTCGTGGGGAGCGTTTTCAACACGTATAAGTTCCGCATCGTAACCATTGTCAACCAGGGCTTCATACATATTTTTGCTGTCGGAGTACGGGACAACGGTATCTGCATCACCGTGAATCAGGAGAATCGGAGGGTATTTTTTGCCTTTTTCAAGGATTAGCAAAGGGCTCATTTCCTTAAGCAAATCCATGTGCTCGGATATTTCCCCACCTGCCAGACCTTTGAAAAAATCCATGCTTTCTGAATTTTTAATCATTTCCAGCAGCCCTGCAAGGTTGGTGGGACCAAAGCAGTCTATCGCAACCGATACACTGTCGGAAAAGTCACGGTATTCATCTGTTTTATATTTCGTGTTATCTCCCGTCAATGCCACAAGCAGGGATGTATTGCCTCCTGAAGAAGTACCCCAGAAGCACACGCGTTCCGGGTCAATATGGTACTCTTCGGCATTTTTTCTGAGAAAACGAATGGCTGTTTTAGCATCCTGCAAAAATGCCGGGGCCGGATGCCCTTCCTGGAAGTTACGGTGAGTTATTGTGGCAACCACATAACCCATTCTTGCAATAGACGCCAGCTGCGGCAACTGGTAATTGACATCGGGAAAAGTCCAGGCGCTGCCCTGCAGGAATACAATCAGAGGATATTTTTTCTTCATTGATTCATCAGAATCGTTTGTCCAGGGAACAATTATCTGCATTTTAAGTTCCACGCCTGAAACATTTGAAAAGACAACATTGGGAATAAGTCTTGCCATACCGCTTAAGCCTGGATTGTTTTTGAATACTTTTACCTTTTCTTTTTCCATATAAAGATTCCCCCAGTATCAATTATTGAAAATAGCTGACTCAGATTATGCTTATACTGTATAAATACTCTGTTTACATTATATTACAGTGAGAAAATAACACAATATATAAATAATGCGACATAAATTCAGCTTATTGGTGATATTCGCAGCATCATCCCTTCCGGCATCTAAGCTGCGTTTGCCGGAGCCTGTAGATTCGGCTCGGGCAAGCCGAAACTCGCAAAAA
>ENA-UPAD01002178-UPAD01002178.1-bioreactor-metagenome-genome-assembly--contig:-NODE-2178-length-15552-cov-6.988127_pt1 | contig 15552 bp, 15 predicted proteins | sample MGYA00238179_ERZ772710 | MGnify/ENA primary metagenome ERZ772710 (study PRJEB29004, sample SAMN07631245) | bioreactor metagenome | isolation source: Switchgrass digestor | place: USA: Dartmouth...
TTGGTGGCCTGATTTTATTCCGGTAAGTGGCCTAAATTTTGATTGACATTAACAAGCGAGCTTTACTGTCAAAACGATCAACAAGAATTGTAAGTAATTATATTATATAACATCTACTGCCATAGTCAATTATGCAGTATACTGTACGAAGAACACTCGGCAGAAATTTTTTTGCGCGTGCATTTCGGGCATAAAAAGACTGTTGCCAATGTTTTTGCTCCCAGCAACAGTCGTCTTACTTTTACTAACAGAAAATTCGCTATTATTCGAAGCCTATTGCCAAATATTTTTGAGCATTTTCTTTAAAAAGTTCATCACGCATCTTTGCTCCGAACTTTTTTTCTATAATTATGGCCGCATTTTTTAAATCAGGAGCACGGCTTGTATCCGAGTGGGCATCGGATGCCACAAAATGTACCCATCCTTCCTTAAGGAACCGCATCACAGTCCTTCTTGCTTTCACTCCAAAATTACCCGTAATGCTCCCTGCGTTGACCTGCGAAAGAATACCTCGTTCCAAATAAGATTCCATCAGTCCAGGTTTTTGCTGAATCTCAATATTGCATTCGGGATGTGCAATAATAGGGATGATACCTTTAAGCTGGAGATCATACAATACATTATCGATATAAGGGGGTATGCTCATCATCGGAAACTCCACCAACATACAACGGGATCCTGCAAGAGTTCCTATCTTCCCCTGCTCATACAGTTCTGCAAGCTCAAGGGTTATAAATACCTCACAACCGGGATGTACGGTTATATCAATCCCAACATCTACAGCAAGCTTATTAATGTGAGCACATTTTGCTTTAATGTCAGCAAAGTCAAATCTGGTATTTCCAATGAAATAATGAGGCGTGGCAATGATATGACGAGTGCCGCAATCATGCGCTATTTTAAGCATTTCCAAAGCCATTTTTTCATCTTTGGCCCCGTCATCAACCCCCGGGATTATATGACTGTGAATATCTATGTACATTTGAATTCTCCAGGAAATAAATGTTTAGATCATGGTTTTATTTGTTCTTTCTTCTTATTTCTTCTTTTCTTCTTTTTCTCATCGGCTCCATAGTAATAATAAGGATAATAATTACTGCCGATTACTTTTTTATCGATATTATTAAGGACAACTCCTATAATATTCGCATTTATCTTTTCCAGTAGTTCCTTGGCTCTTTTTACTGTTTCGATTTCGGTTTTGCCCGATTTTATCACCAAAATGGTACCATCCGCATATGTAGAAATGATCGATGCATCGGTGACGCTGCCTACAGGCGGTGAATCCATCAAAATTATGTCATAGGTGTTTTTTACTTTTTCAATAAAATTCTTCATGGCGTTGGAGCTTAATAACTCAGATGGGTTTGGAGGAATTGTTCCACTGGTCAACACATCCAGATTTTTAACAACATCATGCTGGATAAAAGACACAGTATTATTTTGAGAAGTCAGTAAATTCGTAAGGCCTCTATCATTCAATAGCATAAAGACTTTATGCAACATTGGCCTTCTTAAATCAGTATCTACTAAAAGCACCTTGTTTCCGCATTGGGCAAAGATAACTGCAAGATTGGCTATGGTAGTTGTTTTCCCTTCCATAGGTCCGGAACTCGTAACCAATATGGTTTTTAAAGGCTTGTCCACACCTGAAAACTGTATGTTGGTCCTTAATACTCTATATGCTTCGGAAACAGGGGATTTCGGGTTATTATGAGTAATAATGGTGGCGTGTTTTTCCGGCATAATCAAACTCCATTCTTTCCTGCTTTAAAATTCGGTATAGTACCAATAACCGGCAAATTCAGATATTTTTTTACATCTTCCGATGTTTTGATTGTATTATCTAAGTAAACGATCAGCAGTATTATCCCCATACCTGCAATTAAACCTAATATAATGCCTATCATGTAATTCAGTCTTTTATTGGGAGATATAGGGTATGGCTGCAGTTCGGCTTTATCAATTATTTGTACATTTTCTATCTGCATTATTTCGGTTATTTTTTTCTTCAGCACTTCTGCCACTTTATTGGTAAGTTCCATAGCCATCTTAGGATCAGTATCAGCAACAGATATTTGAATTACTCTGGATTCATTCCTTTGAGTAACTCCTATCCTTCCAGCTAAAGAGGCCGGGCTCATATTATAAAGTCCCATTTCATCAATTACTTCTCTTGCAACCAATTTGCTTTTTGCCAGTTCCCTATAGTCATGTATCAGGATCGTACCAAGGGACAAATCGCTGGTTTGTATCCCTACTGATTCAACATTCTTTCCTACATATAAGGTTGTACTGGATGAATAAACAGGAACAATGAAGTAATTGGTCCATATATATGCGGCAGAACCGAATATCAGGATGCAGATTGCAAAAATCCACCATTTTCTGAGAATTAATCTCAATAAGTCTCTGATATTAATTTCTAACATTGGATCCTCCAAAGCAGAGGTAAATCTGCATTTTTGTCAGCAAAAAATATAATGTTAAAATATCCCAATATAATTATATTATATCATATTTTCTGATTTTTGAAGAAATTTGCTGAAAATATACGATGCAATAGCTTGCCTTAAATCTATTGAATTAATGCTGAGATTTAATTCTTTATTTTCATCTAAGAAAGAAATAATATCACTAGTGTTTACATATTTTTTCACACGATCATTTTCCAATGATTCTATTATTTGAGCTCTTATATCATCCCATAATGGTAATAGCCTTTGAATCCAGTCTGCCGCCTGAACACCTTTTTTTGTGTAGTTTAGCCTTATTTTTTCTGGTATGATTCCTTTCATTGAACGTCTTAAAATAACTCTATCGCGCCCATTTCTGATATATTGATCCGCAGGCAGACCAAAACAGAATTCAGTCAGCCTGATATCTTTTGTTGGATCTCTTGTTACAAGACCATTATAAATACTCAACTTGTTCTCAAACGCTGCTATCTGTGAAATCATTGGATGCTTGAAAACATATTGCCTGTATTTTCTCAGTGTCATTGCCCCATAATTCTTATGCGCATCATATCTTAATTTATCAAGCCTTTTTTCCACATCATATTTTTCTGCGAACTCCGGATTGATGAGGGGAAAACTTCTTGAATAGCGGTCTTTTACATTAGTATCTAAGAATGGCATCAATCCATAAAGAATCTTAATTATTGTTTTTTTTCGTCCGACATTATAATTGCGTGAATATGCCTGTATCTCCTTAAGTAACTTAATGAGTTTTCCTGAACATAATAAAGTGTGAAAATGATTGTAAAAATCGCTATGGGATATATTAATATTCCCAAATTGCCCGCTTAGCATTATTTTGCAGTTATCCAGAGAGGCCTTTTCATAAATATCCGCATGCCAGAAATTATTCTCAACAACTTTATAGGGTTGTTCAAAAATATCAATATATTTATGAATATCAGTAAACGAATTTTTTTCTTCTGAACGACAAAAGCTGGCTTCAATATTCGGATACATACTGATTATTTCATTAACAAACGGAGACTCATCGGCCATGGCTTCCTTGCCAAATCTTTCGATATACCCCTCCATGGGTACTGAAGTATAAGATTTCAATTTCCTGCCTTCCTGTTTCAGTAATCCTGCCGCAATACATGCGACCGTACTGGAATCGAAACCTCCGCTAAGTAAGATCCCAATATTGCCGATACTTCTCAGTTTGCATCTTACAGATTCCGTTAGCACTTCCCGAAATGCTTCATCATAATCTGAATCATTTTTAAATCTTATTTTCTTTACTCCTACAGGATCCCAGTACTTTGATGTTTTAACTTTTTTGTCCTGTAAAACCAGACTATGAGCAGGCGGCAGCTGCCTGACCGCCTTATAGGCAGTCAGACTTGTGTCCAACTCCCCAATGACAGTAGGTACAGCCAAAAAATCAGCGATCCATTGTTCATTTAAGTCCTTTTCTTTATTAATACGAACAAGGGGTTTCATTATGGTGCAAAAAGCAAAATAATCGTCATTAATCGTATAGTAAAACAATGATCTTCCCATATGATCCCTTGTGCAAAACAATTCACCGGTTCTCTTATCATAAACTGCAAATGAATAATCTCCTAATAAATGCTTTACGCAATTATTGCCCCATTTTTTATAAGATAACAGAATTAACTGGCTGTCAGTATACTTGTCCCATTCTCCGGTAGGAATGTTTAATGTATCAAGCAATTCTTTTCTGTTATCAATTATTGCATTGGCTACAAGATAAATATCCGCTTCACTGTCATGGTAAGGCAATATTTCATTGACCGACTCCGGGGTTACATATTGATGATGGCATGATAAAAAGATCCTGTCAGTATGTAAATATTCTACTCTGTCGACAGGAATGCTTTCCAATGCGGACATCATTTGTTTACCGAAAATTTCAGGTGATTTATCAGAAGAAAAGGACAAAAAGCCACAGATAACTGACAACCAAGTTTCCTCCTTTATTTAATCAATATAAGACCTTCTGAAATGAGCTTCTCGAGGAACGGTATTACCTGCGCAGTACATGTTCCATTATCAACATCATATTCCGAAGTCAGCGATGTGATCAGCTCATCTACTGAAGAAGGTTTCTCCAGGATCCTCCAAATATCTGAAGCAACTGAGTTAAGAGCATAATATTTTCCTGTTTCAATACTCATCAGCGCAACTTCTTCGTCAATCACAGCTGATGGTATTTGCTCATTTCTTACCACCACAGTACCTAATGAAAGTTCCTTTTTCATAAACACACCTCCGGAGGGATTACCCCAATTGCTTAAGAATTAATTTCAATTGTTCATTATATGTAAACTTGTCATTGGGCCTCATAATCTTGTAAATATCTATCTTTGACGCAATTTCGCCGATATTCTTGAAATAGTAAACTTTGGAATTAAAATAGAACTGCAGTTTCCCTCTGTAAAGATTATCCATCATTACTTTAAGCTTTTCTATACCTTTGACTCTTTCTATACGTACATTTTCAATATCAGCAGGTACGATCTCAAACAAAGCTTTAAGCCGTTTTGGCGAGTTTAAAAAGTGTGAGTGAAGCGGTATCAAATACTTATCCTCTTCGTATTCTATCCTTTCTAAGTCTTCAACATCATAGTTATAACATTTTACACTGTCCTCATGAAGTTTTCTGTATGGGTATGCTGGCTGGACATATATATGGTCATTTTCGCCCTGGTTCAATACAGCCACATCATCGGCTAAAAAATAATGACCGTTTTCTATAAAAGCGTTTGCCAAGGTTGACTTTCCGGCACCTGAACTACCAGCAATAATAATGCATTCATCACCTAAAGTGACACTGCTTCCATGTACCGGCAACATTTTTCTTTGAATGAATATACATCCGAAAACAGATGTCAGGATCAGCAGTCTTAATGTGGATTTGCTTATATTAGGACTTGGCATTATAATAGCTTTATTCCCATTCTGAACTTTGCATGCAGCGATATCCTTCAGCTGGTATACTATTTCTTCTGAGTTGACCTTATAAATCTTATTTTCAAGAAAACTTCCATCTGCTTCTTCAATTTTGCCGTGTAATATTTCAACATCGCACCCGTCATTGCCATAAACCAGTTCCGGTAATTCAAAATCCGAAACGATATTTAGGCCAAAAGCTCTGTATTTATACTTTTTCATGATTACCTCAAAAAGATATTTTATTTTTGTTAATTGATATATACTCTCTGACAGTATCCTCAATCTGCTTTTTATAACACTTTTTCACGTTATATTGACTTGCATAATAGTTATCCAGAGGACATCCTCCATAGCAGGCAGTATAGAAATTACACATCCTGCATTCATGATTTTCTTTATTACTTCTTTTTACAGTTCTCTCTGCGTTTTCTACAGAACCCACTTTAAAATCATTGATTCCCATTGCTTCATTGCATGAATAAATATTTCCGTCATAGTCTATGACATAATTGGAATTCATCGCACAATACGCATCTTTAACTATGGGATAGATATTCTTGTTTAAAGACTCTAACATATTAATGATGGGTAAATTGAAAACAACATTAAACTTACTTATTCTTTTCGCTTTTTTATACAGCTTATAACATTCACGATAATCTATTGGATCATAACTGGGATCTGGTTTGTTTTCTACTCTATGGTACTCCAGTTTTACATTTTTCTTTTTTTTAATAGTCTTGTTTAGATATTTTATTAGCTCTTCCTGACAAGCTAAATTTTCATTATCAATGTTTATTCTTATTGATACTTTATAATCATGCTCGTTTAAGAAACAAATAGACTCAATTACATTTACGAACGAGCCGTTAAGACTATTTGTAATACGTCTTTTGTCATGAATATCCCTAATGCCGTCAAGAGTAATAACAAAGCCAATGATCTTATCTTTTACCGAATCAAATAAATCAATATACTCTTTTACATTCAAACCATTAGATATAAATCTATAATAAACATTATTATTTTTCTTAAAGTGATTAATAACCGAGAAAAGCTTGTCTCGGTTATTATTCAGCAGAGGTTCTCCTCCATAAAAATTAATAACAACACTACTTCCTAAAGACAGTGAATCAATGAATTTAATGCTGCTTTCAAGCGTCTCCTTACTTATTTGAGAGCCTCTGTCCTTATTTCTTTCATAACAGTATGTACACTTCATGTTGCAATCATACGAAAAAATCAGGTATACTAGTTTGCTGTTAACAGGCTTTTGTAATACATCAAGTTCATCACTGTCACATTTTTCTCTTATATACCTTCTCGCATATAAATAAAACAGTTCATTAGAAGGTATCTTATCGAGTTGATTCTTAATAATCAAATCATATGCTTCTTTTGTTATCCTGTCGATTGTTCTATACAAGAAATTCATTATATAGTATTTTCCATTTACTATGGTTAAAAATGCAAAACAAGACAGGGAAAGAGTTTTATCTTTTGTTTCATTGATCTCCTTTATCCATTTTGATTCCAAAAACCTGTCAAAATGTTTTATAGCAATTTTTTTCGGTATGGTATCCTCAGTTTTAAATAGATCAAAATGAATAATTGCCTCAAATAGATTCGCTGCTGCCCCTTTTATCGGAAATACTCTTTTATTATCAAATACATAATATTTGATCCACTTTTTTCTCTTCCCGGCCTTAATAAACTTTATGTTATCAACCAGATCGAAAACTCTGCCATTATAAATAATCATACCAGCCCTCAGATTTAATCAGCACCAAAATACGCAACTGTCGTATAGCCTGAACGTTCTTTTCCACCTAAAATAACAAAATTGCCACACCTTAACCAGGCATGGGCTGAAAGTCCGTCAACATTTTCTTTTTTCACACCAAGATATAAAGTAGAGGGTATTTTTCGCTTTTTCAACATTTTTTGACCGGTAAGCGCCCTAACCAGGCATTTACTCTCCCACGGTGTATAATTCGACACCTTTTCTATCAGCCATGCAATCTGCCTGGCATACGTCAATCGTTCAGAGTCTATTTCTTTAGTGGTTTCATGCATAGGCTTTCCCATGCGTGTGGCTACACGACGAAATGGAATAAAAAGTATGTAAAACCGTGAAATCGCCATTGTGAGGAACGCCTCAAAAGCAATCAGCTTAAATCTGAAAGGAATTCTATTAAAGTAGTATATTTGCTTCCTGGAAATCTTCTTTTTTCTATCCATCGAGTTACCTCAACATTCTATCTATTTTTCATTAAAACGAACTATTTTTCATTAAAACGAAGATAGAAAAAAGAGTAACTAACTACTCATAAATCCACACAACATATTAGCAACATGAACCTAGTTCAACGTCACCAACTCCAGGAATAAAACCTGTTTCTCCGTATGAATCGGCACCTTCAGTATTGACGACATTTTGTGTCCATTCTGCGCTTAAATCAACCATATCGGGGGTTATCCATTTTTTCATCCAAATCACCTCCTGCATTAACCTAATTCCCAATTCATTTTCTCCATCTGGTACATGAACCCAACTCCATTTCATTACCACCAATTATGATTGTCTCGCCATATGAATCGTTACCTGTTACATTGACCTCGTTTTGTGTCCATTCTGCTTTCAGTTCAAACAACTCAGGAGCTTCCCACTTTTTCATCCAAATCACCTCCTTACAAAAAATGTTGTTTGGAAAATAAAAAGAATATGACCGGAATCGAATTAATAAATCGTTGAAGTTAGTAATAAAAATCGCAAACTTGATGTTATATATATTTTATATCATTTTTAATATTAACGGTATTATTTCCCAATTACTCTTTTTATTTCCTGGCGATCAATATCTGAAGACTCCAATGCATTTGGCATAGGTATTTCCATAATAATTCCATCCTTCAACTTAAATACCCTTGAGCATATCTGCAATGCCGATAAGCGGTGGGTTATAACCAAGCATGAACGTTTTGGACTGAGATTCTTTATCCCTTCAAGTACCCTCATTTCAAGGTCTATATCAAGAGCTGATGTTGCCTCATCCAGAATTAATACCGGTGCTGGTCTTAATATTGCCCGGGCCAGTGCCAGACGTTGAGCCTGACCTTCAGATAGCCCCAAACCATTTTCACCAATTACAGTATCTAACCCATCCGGAAGTTTCTCTATGAATTCCCATGCACAAGCTGTTTTTGCAGCAGCAATGATTTCTTCATCCGTAGCATCGGTATATCCGCTTCTGAGATTTTCTGCAATAGTACCACTGAACAGAGTATTGCCTTGAGGTACATATGCTATCCAGTCTCTGGTAGAAGCACTTGCCGTAAACTCATTTCTGCTGGAATCCAAAAACTTTACGCTACCGTTGTCTGGTTTTAACAGCGCAAGACAAAGTCTGATTATTGTAGTTTTCCCCTCTCCGGACGGTCCGGTAATCGCCACAACTTCTCCGGGTTTTATTGATAAAGAAACATTTTTTAATACTATATCATCTTTGTTGTAAGAAAAAGTAACATCCTGAAAAGAGAGCTCCACAGTTGTATTTGGATCCAGTTTATCCTTACCTCTTTCCATTTCCATCTTTTCAAGTTCCATAAGCCTTTCGGCTGATGAAATTGTGGTTATCACTTGGGGTAATGTGCGGGAAAGGCCGATGAACGGAGTCTCGACCTGGCCTATGAGTTGAAGGAATGCTGTAAGCGTACCATAGGTAATAGTTTTATTTGCCAGACCAATAGCTCCCCAGCCAAAGGCAATTAAATAGCTGACCCAGTAACCGCCCGCCAGAATCAAACTTGCTGCAACGCCAGTCCGATTACGTTTTAAAACCCATTTCATCCGGTCATTATGTAAGGTTTCTACGGCTTCTACTGCTCTTTCTTCCATTCTGAAAGCTTTAACAATAGTTATGTTTTCTAAGGATTCCTGTATATATGAGCGGTATGCGCTTTCAGATTCCTGAATCTTTTTATGAAAAATCTTTATTTTTCTTCCCCATAATCGGCTGACAATTATTGAAAATGGAGCAAATATTACTGCAAATATAGCCAGGTAGGGCTCATAATATAGTAAAGTGACAAAAGATGCGATCAGACTTACTCCAAGAGATATTATACTGGGTAAGACATTAACAACCCCATTTGAAATCGTATTAATATCACTTGTGAGCCTTGTCAGTAAATCTCCGGAATGATATTTCGTTATATCTGACCATTCAGATCCGGCAATCCTTGTGTACATACGCTGCCTAAGTCTATTTGAGAATAATTCATTCGTGCGTGCGCTAATCAGAGATGATATAGCATTTGAACCAAGGCTCAATATGATTATGCAGCCAAAAGCTATTCCGTAATATATAACGTATTTGAGCTTACCATCAATAGCATAATCGACAAGGCTCTTTGAAACAATAGCCATACTTGCTCCTGTAAGGGCGCTTATAACCTGAATGCTAAGCAATATCAGCAATGGTTTTATATGGCCTTTTGTTTCTCTAGCAATCCAAATAAAACATAAAAAGAATTCATTAATTTTTCTTTTCATACTTACCTAAAATTCTCAAACTTATCTTTTCCAAAACAATATCTAGGATTTCTTGCCAGCATTTTTAAACTTTTTCAGTTTTCTGTAACCTTTTAGGCAATATTTGAATATTTTATTGTTACAAATAAACAATAATATCAATACTTTGTTAATCTTCGGAATATCTAATGTATTAATTCTACTAATGTTTTTAGTATAAAAGTTTTTATATTTTTTAATTCTATTTTAATATCATTGTCGTAATTAATATTTTCACAAATAACAACTTCACAATATAAGAACGAAGAATGGATTAGTTTTTTAAAAAGTATGTTTTCTACGGCAGGGTATTTTTCTTTTAAATAAAAATACCGCTCTGACTCTGCTTTATAGTTTCCATACCTATTAATGGACCGTAGGCTACTACTTATGCTACCCTGTCGCTGTCTATAAAAGTAAAGCGCATCAGGTAAATATACTATTGTATTAGCCTGGTCGAATATTTTATACATAACTGCTTTATCTTCTATAGTTCGCCCTACCGGAAATTTAATTTCATTGAACAGGTTTTTTCTAAATAATTTATTCCATACATAATCTCTAAATAAATTTCCTTTGACCAATTCTTCTATCGCTTCACTTCGGGTATATATTATTGTTTTTTCTACTTGAGTCAATTGGAGTGTCTGATTGTGCCATACAAAAGTGTATCCGCCTATTGATATATCTGCATTATATGTTTTGATACCTTCATAAAGAAATTTATACATATCACGATCGATCCAGTCATCACTATCAACAAATCCAATAAAATTACCACTGGCAATTTCAAGGCCTTTATTTCTCGCGTCTGACAAACCTCCATTTGCCTTATGTATTACTTTAAATCTATCATCCTTTTTCGCATACTCATCACATATTATGCCGCTATTATCGGTTGATCCATCATCCACTAATATAACTTCTAAGTTTTTATATGTCTGTTTCATAATACTGTCCAGACATTTATTTAAATACTTTTCAACATTATATACGGGTACTATTATACTTATCAGGTCATCCATACATTTTGTTCTCCTCTTAAATTAAGAGTTCTTATTTCATCTCAACTAAATACCTTAGCATATTTATTATTAATATCACTTGTAAGACTTATCAGTAAATCTTCAGAATGATATTTCGTTATGTCCGACCATTCAGGCCCCAACATACGCTGTTGATTTATTCTATATGTGCATAGTAGGCTTCATGAAATGGCTTGTATAATATCTGAACTTTTGATTTAGCAATTTTCTGTACGAGCAAATATAATACTATATGAGCTATTTTTGTTAGGTGAACAATAATTTGAATATCAAGAATGATGAAACAACATCTGAGAAAGATTTAACATTTAAGCCTACTATAAAATCCATTCTACTTGTTACGTTACTGGTTATAATATCAGTACTGACCTCTTTAACAAAATGTACGGATATTACATATTTACCTGATGATTTACTGATTGATGAACCTATTAATCCTTCACAATCATTAGAAAACTTTTTAAATAACTGCAGCAATAAAAAAGTAGTATTTCCTAGTAACAAAACTTTTGTTCTTGAAAGACAATTAGTTATACATCACGTTGAGAACATTGAAATTGATTTTAATGGCTGTACAATTAAACTGCCTGATAACTTATCCTGGAATAAAACCAGGTATGATACCGGCGCATATGTACCATTAGCAGCAATAACTGTACATGATTCAAAAAACATTACGTTTAAAAATTACACTATTGATGGAAACAGTCCCAACATCGACCCGGAACAATGGTACATAGGTCTGTGGTTATCAAATATAAATGGTTTTTCTTCTGTAAACGGCTCATTTAAATATTGTAATTACCACCATATTGTAATATATCCAGGTACTAAAGATATCAATTTTGTTGGTACATATTTTAAGGATCATGGCGGTGCATCTAACCCTGCGGGTATATCGGATGTCTATGTTGCAAATAGTCCGGAGGACAATTTCAGTTTTATTGATACAACTGTAGATAATACCGCATTAAGAGAAAGACAAGCACAATGCTTTTACATATCCGGTTATAATGGTCTCATTGATACAGTACATGCCAATAATTGTTCAATTCCTTTAGATGTCCGCAAAGGTACTCATATTGCAAAGAATTTCACCATAAACAATGCAGAATTAATGTTAATGATCCAGCCCAATCCAATAAACAGCACTGAATTTGCTAATTTGACAGCGTCAAATTTTACCGGGATAAATATACAGGGTAAAAGTAATGGCGGCGCTGCTGGCGTATATATCGTAGGTTGTGAAAAAGTACATTTAAATAATTTTGTAATAAATATGGATCCTGCGGCTGAATACTCCTGGTATGGAATCAGAATAAGAAAGTTCTACGATGCGTACCCGGTAAAAGATGTGGTTATCTCTGATATAGAAATATCAAATCCAAGAGTCTCAAGCCTCATGTTTCAATATTTAGTTGATTCAGTTTCTGTAAATAATATTAAATCAGTAAATGCACCATATGCAATCAGAGAGGATTCCTGCATAGTGAATCAATATGTTCAAAACCTAACTTTAGTTAATAGTAAAGCGTTATATCCTACAAGTGATATGGTAGTAATAAAATAATTCTGTTTTTTCTGATATTATTTGGGTATATAAATATTATTGTGAAATTTGCTTTTCAACGATAAACGGCAAACCATCCGAAAGGGTGGGACGCAAAGCTATAGGGCCTGTTAAATGGCAGCCAGTTACCAAAAGGAGCGTTATTTATGAAAAAATTTGTTTTACCTTTAATAATGGTTTCATTTCTGTTCTCCTCCACATTTTTATATGTTAATGCAAAAACAGATAACATCAAAAATGACAAGGCAAATGTCAATGCAAAAACAAATAATAGTAATGGTAAGGCAGATCCCAATGCAAAATCAAATAACGGCAATAATGGTAAAACAAATTCCAATCCAAAATCAAATAACAATGCAGATGTAGATTCCAATCCAAATAGCGATAATAATGATAATATATCTAATACTATAGTCTACCTGCAAGAAAGATTGCTAGTTGATAATCCTATTAATCCATCACAAGCATTAGAAAACTTTTTAAATAACTGCAGCAATAAAAAAGTAGTATTTCCTAGTAACAAAACTTTTGTTCTTGAAAGACAATTAGTTATACATCACGTTGAGAACATTGAAATTGATTTTAATGGCTGTACAATTAAACTGCCTGATAACTTATCCTGGAATAAAACCAGGTATGATACCGGCGCATATGTACCATTAGCAGCAATAACTGTACATGATTCAAAAAACATTACGTTTAAAAATTACACTATTGATGGAAACAGTCCCAACATCGACCCGGAACAATGGTACATAGGTCTGTGGTTATCAAATATAAATGGTTTTTCTTCTGTAAACGGCTCATTTAAATATTGTAATTACCACCATATTGTAATATATCCAGGTACTAAAGATATCAATTTTGTTGGTACATATTTTAAGGATCATGGCGGTGCATCTAACCCTGCGGGTATATCGGATGTCTATGTTGCAAATAGTCCGGAGGACAATTTCAGTTTTATTGATACAACTGTAGATAATACCGCATTAAGAGAAAGACAAGCACAATGCTTTTACATATCCGGTTATAATGGTCTCATTGATACAGTACATGCCAATAATTGTTCAATTCCTTTAGATGTCCGCAAAGGTACTCATATTGCAAAGAATTTCACCATAAACAATGCAGAATTAATGTTAATGATCCAGCCCAATCCAATAAACAGCACTGAATTTGCTAATTTGACAGCGTCAAATTTTACCGGGATAAATATACAGGGTAAAAGTAATGGCGGCGCTGCTGGCGTATATATCGTAGGTTGTGAAAAAGTACATTTAAATAATTTTGTAATAAATATGGATCCTGCGGCTGAATACTCCTGGTATGGAATCAGAATAAGAAAGTTCTACGATGCGTACCCGGTAAAAGATGTGGTTATCTCTGATATAGAAATATCAAATCCAAGAGTCTCAAGCCTCATGTTTCAATATTTAGTTGATTCAGTTTCTGTAAATAATATTAAATCAGTAAATGCACCATATGCTATCAGGGAGGATTATTGCACAATTAATCAATATGTTGAAAACCTATCTTTAGTTAACAGCAAAGAATTACATCCGATAAGCAATATGATAGTGATTAACTAATTTAGTTATTATTTAAGATTTGTTTGAAATATTCTTAGCTCTTTATAAAGGTTATTTTTCCTTTTTATTTCTTTAAAAAGCTTACCAGCAGTAAGTTTTGGTCTCTTACCCATAATCATGCGGATTATATACCTCAAAGGAATAAATATGCACATTATGGGCAAGAGAATAGGAAATTTCTTTAAAAAAGGAAAATCTCTCTTTGCTGAGTTACTGAAATTAATAAACATTCTCTTAATGCGATCTATTTTGCTATAAGTTATTCCATCTAATTTTTCATAACCATTTGTTAAGTAACCGCTGGCACTATCTTCAGTGCTTCTTTTATGACCAAAATTACCACTATTCAAAATTTCCTGAAGCATCATATCACAGACATTATTATCTGCCTCTAAACACCAGGAACACAATTCTGAATTTAACCCCAGATAAATAACACCGATTTTTGTTAATACAGCCGCAAATCTTTTTAGCCCTGTTTTTTCTAAGAAAGGCAATAACTCATCCCAGAGCTCAGGGTGAGAATTTGAATTGACAAACATAATCCAATCACAAAGCTGTCTTAAACCTATCCCTTTATTTAAATGTCGCTGCATATGAAGTAATAAAACCATGGCATTGTCAAAGGGTGATGGCCCAGGAAAACTGATTCCATTCATTTTATATTGTTGAGCATTTACTATAATGTTTTTCAGCCTATTAGATAATATATTCCCTACCTCATTATCAGGATAACGCGATACTTCATTATGTAATTCTACGAACACGCCAGATTTTCTTACAACAATATGAAAATCATGTTCATGGTCAAAAATATACCCGTTTTTATATAATGCACTTGTTGCTAATTCGATTTCTTCTTTATTAATAAGTATATCTATATCACCCAACGGACGAAGTTCCGGAGATGGATAATAACAGCTTACAGTTGTTCCCTTTAATATAACAGAATTTATACCTGCTTCTGAGAAATAACCAATTATGCTTGCTTGCTCTTTCATTAAGTATTCATTTAGAAGTACTCTAATAATTGTTGCATTTCTCCATTTATCAAAAATATCCTTTTCAGGTTGGATCTCTTTTGGCAGGTCCATTAGGCCTTTCAATATAAGCGTATCAACATTATGCAGAGTAGTTTCCCTATAAACGCTCTGCCAAATATTTTTATTGAAACTTATTACTTTACTTGGATAATCTTTATTAAATAGAGATTTTCTTAGTAATGCAAATATTATTCTATTAACTAAATTATTATCGATATTATTCATATTCACCATTTCAGTTAGTCAAGTCCAAATTTGTGTGTAAAATACCTCGGTCATCAAAGCAGTAGCTA
>ENA-UPAD01002183-UPAD01002183.1-bioreactor-metagenome-genome-assembly--contig:-NODE-2183-length-15507-cov-6.189361_pt1 | contig 15507 bp, 12 predicted proteins | sample MGYA00238179_ERZ772710 | MGnify/ENA primary metagenome ERZ772710 (study PRJEB29004, sample SAMN07631245) | bioreactor metagenome | isolation source: Switchgrass digestor | place: USA: Dartmouth...
ACTATGCGCATCCCAATAACCTTTAACCTCGATGATTCGATTGTCACTAAGAAATAAGATTAGACATAAGGGAACCTTCTTTCTTATGGAGTTTTTAATGTTGGCACTTTAAATTCTACAAGAAATTGGTTCCCTTTTCTAGTCTTAACTAAAGAACCAGTTTACACAAAATATTTTATACTATCTAATAATCTAACAAATTAAAAATAATAAGATATTACGTCGGCATATGAAGGCAGAATTACAGCAGCGGAACACCTCTTTTTTCGGCTTCCTTGATAACTTCATCGGGCCATACCGAGGACTGTACTTCTCCTATATGAGCTTTTCTAAGATAAAACATACAGATTCTGGATTGGCCTATGCCGCCGCCTACGGTATACGGAAGTTCTCCGTTAAGCAATGCCTTGTGGAATGGCAGTTCGGCCCTTTCCATGCAATTCTTTATCTTAAGCTGTTCCAATAATGTTTCCTCATCCACCCTGATACCCATGGAAGATAATTCAAGGGCAATATCCAGAACAGGATAATATACAATTATATCACCGTTCAATTTCCAGTCATCATAATCCGGGGCTCTGCCGTCATGGGGCTTTCCGGAGGCAAGGGCTCCTCCGATCTGCATAATGAATACCGCTCCCTTTTCTTTGGCTATTCTATATTCCCTGTCTTTGGGAGTAAGTTCCGGATACAGATCCTCCAGTTCCTGTGACGTTATAAAATATATCTCTTCAGGAAGAATTTCCCCGGTGTAATCATATTTGCCTGATATGTATTTTTCTGTTATCTTTAACGCATTATATACCTGCCTAACAATCCGCTTTAAAGTTTCTGTGTTTCTGTCGCTTTTATTTATAACCTTTTCCCAATCCCACTGATCAACAAAGATTGAATGAATATTGTCGGTATATTCGTCTCTGCGGATTGCATTCATATCGGTATAAAGGCCCTCTCCCACCGCAAAGCCGTATCGCTTTAAAGCCAGCCTTTTCCACTTGGCCAGGGATTGGACTATTTCCACCGTTGCATCATTCTGCTCCTTTATGCCGAATGCAACCGGTCTTTCAATTCCGTTCAAATTATCATTTAAACCGGAATCAGCCCTTACAAACAACGGCGCAGAAACCCTGGTCAGGTTAAGCTGCCTGGCCAATTCCCTTTCAAAAAAATCCTTGATTTCCTTAATGGCAATTTCCGTTTCCTTGATATCCAACTGAGGCTTGTAGCCTTCAGGTATAAAAAATTCCATCAGTAACCTCCCGCTCGTAAGAATTTATGTAATGTAGCACATTATATCATAGGTGTCAGGTACTGTAAACAAATTGTGAACAAAAATTTCAATTTTGTTCACAATTTGTTTACAGTGCCTGACACCATTTGTGGCTCATGTGAATATGATATTATAGTCGTTTTTGTCAGGAAAATATATGTAAAGGAAGTGCCTGCATGCCCATAAGAATTTTTATCGATCAAGGCCACAACCCTACCGGATTTCATAACGCAGGAGCCACAGGAAACGGATTATTTGAGCAGGATATAACATATCAGGTGGGTATTTACCTGGCCAATCTGCTGAATAACGATGCAAGATTCGAAGCCCGTGTATCAAGACCCACTCCGACTACTGTATTGGGCACCAATAATGCAACAAGCTTATATGAAAGGGTACGTTTGGCCAACGAATGGCCTGCCAATTACTTTATCAGCATCCATTGCAATTCCAATCCCAATCCTGCTATAAACGGGACGGAAATTTACATCTTTCAGTACGGCACACAGGCCAATTGGCTGGCACAGCATGTCATGGACGGAATAGTTCAGATAGCCGGAACCAGGAATAACGGCATAAGAATTAACCAGTCCCTGTATGTTCTCAGACGTACCACCATGCCATCAATACTGGTCGAACTTGGTTATTTGACTAATGCATCCGACGCGGAAAAATTACGGAATAACCAATATCAGTTTGCCTATGGAATGTATATAGGAATTCTGAGGTATTTCGGTTTTTCTCCGGCGTAAATTACCCAGCCGTAAAAGAACATAGCCGTAATTTGTTAATCAAAAAGGCCGACATATGCCGGCCTATTTTGCAATGTTTAAAAGTTCACAAATCACAGTGGTATTCTTATTCTATATGTAATTCGCCAAACAATCGGCAATATTGCACCTATACCGTAAATTTCTGTACAGCACGGTACAATGCGCCCGAATTTTCTTTTAATGTACCCGACGACTTGCTCAGGGCTTCCACAGAATTCAGCTGGTTTGAAGTAGTCTGGCTTACGGCGCTGGATGATGCCGAAATTTCCTCCAATACCGCCGATATATTTTCTATTGAAGCCAGGGTACTTGCTCTTGCATCCTCAATTTGCCCTATGCTTTCCGTAATATAATTCAGATTTACCGTCAGCTTTTCTACGCTCTTACTGATTTTTTCATAGGAAACGGTCGTGTCTTTTACCACATTTTCCTGCAGGCCAAGGACTGTTTCAACTTTTTTGGCGGTTTCCACAGCCGCTTTTGTATCATTCCATATACTGCTGACTATTTTCTGTATCTCGTTAACAGATTGTTTTGACCGTTCCGCCAAACTTCTTATTTCGTTTGCGACTACCGCAAAACCTCTGCCGTTTTCTCCGGCTCTTGCCGCTTCAATGGACGCATTTAATGCCAGAAGGTTAGTCTGATTTGCTATCTCACTGATTACCTTGGTAATATTGGTAACCGTCATTGACTTTTCTGCCAGCTTTTCTATGGCATTAATGATATCCGTAGTTATCTCGATTGTGGACTTTGTCTGTTCATTAAGCTCCTGAGTACAATTGGTTCCCTCAGCAATGGCTTTTTTCGCATCGTCCGCAAATTGACTGATCTCTTTTGTATTGTCACTTACCTGTACAATCTTCTTTGATAAGTTATCCATCTGCATCAGACATTCTTCCGCATCCTTAGCCTGCTGCAGAACCCCCTGATCAATTTCGTTTATCGCACGGGATATATCTTCCGTGGATTTTAAGAACGCCGCCGAAGCCTGATTTACTTCGGTAGAGGATGTATCTACTTCGTTAGTGAGCATATTAACCTGTTTAATAAGCTCCTTCATGTTTGAAAATGTATTCTGTATTTCTTCAATCAAAGTCTTAAATTCATCTTTTCTTTTTGTATGAAACTCAACGGTCAGATCCCCTTTTGCCGCTTTTCTGAGCCCCGATATAATATCCTTAATTGTCTTGTCTATTCTCGTTGAAATAAAAATACCGATAAATATTGCAATAATGCAGGCAATTATAACAATTAAAACCGTTATGAGCCTGATGCTTTCTGCCTGTCTCGTAATTGTTGCTTCCGGTATCAGGGCACAAATCACCGAGCCGGTGTCCCCTTTTACTTTTGAATACATGAACAAATAGGATTTACCGTCGAGATTAACGAACTCTGAACCTTGAGTATCTTCTATTTCCAAGGCATTTTTGAAAAATGTCTGTTCACTGAAGAGAATTCCGTTGTCATCATAATTGTAAATCTCTTTTCCGTCACCTGCAACAAAAGCCATTATGCATGATTCATCGAGATTTGTGTTTTCAAGAACTTCCTTTATTATCTCAGCCTTGACATCGATAACTATGTAAGCGTTATAATTATTCACTTTTTGATATATACGCAAAGCATATTTTGAATTATCCACACCTAATATTTCATCTATTGATGCATCATTGCTTGTCCAGGCACTACCGCCTTTGCTTTCATTAAGCTTCTTAATAATATCGCTTTCAAGTATCTTGTTATTGGCATCGTTATCCAGCTTGCCGATATCCCTGGAAGAAATTAAAGTATTTTCTTCCGGGACTATTAAAAATACATTAAGTACGAAATCGTCTACAGTAGCTTTTACCAGGAAATCATTCTGAATTTTTTTCATTAATTGCATTTTTTCATAATCGTCATAAATGTTCAAATAAGCAAGATATTCGGTAATGTTCTTGTCACTGTAATATTCAAGTGACGATTTTTCCACAGTATCCAAACCGAAAGCCATATATTCTGCAGTCTTATTGACTACTTGAGTGGCCGCATCCCTGTATTTATCTGAAATTGCAGATGCCGCCATTTCAAATGATGCCACTCCCAATATTATAATAAAAGCAATGGGAATTAAAAATGAAAGGATTAATTTGGACCGCAATGACGATAACCGTTTTAGCATATTGGAAGACAACTGTTCATGATTTTGATTTTTTCTTTTAAATAAATACAGTGTTTTCCTTTCCTTTATTTTTTTTAGAGAAAGATTTTTTCTTTTGTCTGACATAATATTACCTCCGTTTTCAAATTATTTATGTCAATAAAATCAGTTTGCTTTCTACTTTTAAGAAAACTTCAACAAAAACATGCACCGGACCAGCTGCATATACATAATATAATAAGTTTAGGCAAATACCGTATTTGTGTCAATGAATGTTCTTACCGTTTTGTGCCTATATTTGACAAGCCTTGGCCTATGTTTTGCGGCATTTCATCCGGATTATAAACACATACATTTTACATAAATGCTTCCTGTCACTTATGGTACGGCTCATTATTCATTATCCGGAATGCCCGGTAAATCTGCTCCAAAAATATCAGGCGCATCAGTTGATGCGGAAAAGTCATTTTTGAAAAACTCAACCGATAATCCGCCCGATTCAAGACATCATCAGAAAGTCCCAGTGATCCTCCTATCACAAAACTGATGTGACTTTTTCCGGAAACAAAAAGTCTGTCCAAATGATTTGCCAGCTCCACGGAAGACAACATATTTCCCTTTATATCCAATGCAATACAATAAGAATCTTCTTTCAGCACCTTTAAGATTCTGTTTCCTTCCGTCTTTTTTATGGATTCTTCAACGGCAGGCCCTGCATTGTCCGGAGTTTTTTCGTCCGGCAGTTCAATGATTTCCAGAGAGCAATATCTTCCCAATCTTTTTTTATACTCATCTATGCCCATTGTCAGATATTTTTCCTTGATTTTTCCCACACATATAAGAGATATTTTCATTTACCGTCTTCCTTTACAATTTGCGGAGTCCAACATTTATCACAGTATGTTCTTCTTTGTTCTGATATCAGTTTATCAATTTTCCTTCAATAAAACTATCCTTCTTTTTTATCATTTCTAAAATCATAATTATATATTTTTGGAAATTCGCCTTTTTGTTGTATGTATTCAGCAATATTTTGATTATAATTGCATATTTTGTCATTATTTGCTATAATGTAAATAAATATCTGTTTTATATAGTATTTCTTTATTTTTATAAAACATGGGGGGTAGTAATAATGTTAAATAAATTAAAATTCAATTTTAAATTTTCTTCTTTAAAACGTAACTATTATCTGATCATTCCGGCTGTTCTTTTAATAGTTCTGGACATAATCAGTTTAATCAATATAAAAAACGGTCCGGTAAATGTCGCAATAATAATCATATCCCTTGGTATTATATGTTTTCTTTATATGTTTTACAGTTATGTTTCAAATAATTACATAAAATCCATCGTATCCCTTATTTCTTATTTGGAAACCGTCGATTTTAAAGTTCAGTTAAAACCTCTCCCCTCGGAACTTTTATATCGTGACGATGAGCTGGGTCTCTTGGCAAACCACATTTCCGACGTGATCAATTCATTATACTCACACAAGGAATCTGATAATAAAACCGGCATATTACAAAAAATAGAAATAGTTTCTTCAGATACGGAGGGACTTCATAAAAATATAGACAGTATAGCGGCTACTTCCGAAGAATTATCGGCAATGATGAAAGAAACTTCGGCATTAACCGCCAATATAGCATCCACATCAAAAGAAATATCCGAAACCATCAGGGAATTTTCAGAAAAAGCCCATATGGGACATAAAACTTCGCAGGAAATTAAATTAGGCGCAGAAAAAAACTTGCAAAGTGTATCTGAAGCCCAGTCAAAAACCAATACGATATTCAACACGACTAGGCAAAATCTTGAGAAAGCAATTGAAGCCTCCAAAATTACCAATAAAATTTCAATTCTTTCAAAATCCATAAAGGATATAATTGCACAAACAAATTTACTGGCTTTGAATGCTTCCATAGAGGCAGCCAGGGCCGGTGAATACGGAAAAGGATTTTCCGTTGTTGCTGAGGAAATCCGTAAATTATCGGAACAGTCCAAAAACAATATTATTCAAATAGACCGGATAACCGAACAGGTTAAGGAAGCAGTAAACAACCTTTCCCTTTATGCTTCCAGGTTACTGAAATTCGTATCAGAGGATGTTAATTCAGATTACAATTTTATGAAACAGGTGGCAGAAAAGTATAAAGCAGATTCCATAACCATCAATGATTTATTTGTGAACTTCAGTACATCTTCCGATAAGTTAATTACTTCTTTAGATACCTTGCTGACAAATCTTGATAATATCGTTACCGCATCCAACAACGGGGCAAAAGGTGTTAACGATATCGCCGCACAAATCAGTAAAATGACCGGCTCATCCAACGATGTGCTGGCCCAGATTCGTAGTATCAATGTATAAGGCAAAGAAAATATTCTCTTTAATCAAACGGAAAATTTCTGAATTATTTTAATAAATGGTATTTAAGATTTTTCAAATATTTCATGTTTTGACATAAAAATGAACTAAATTGTTCACAAATTATCTTTAATCTATCCATAATTTGAACACAATTTTAATATATATTATAATCAAAAGATGTTAAATACAATTTTTTCACTCTCCTCCTCCCTACTTTATATAGATTTAAGGGTGCCCGGAAGCAAAACTTCCGGACACCCTTTTAATTTACGGGAAATATTCAGAATGCCTTACATTATACCGATTTATACTGATTTCCCGGTTTACATTACATAATTTGAACCCAGCGTAATAATCGGTTTCTTTATAGAAAATTGTCGAAATATTTAATTTTACTTTATTTTGATTTTCCAATAAAATTATTTATTTTATTATTATTTAATTTATCCTTCACAAAACATACACATATCAATTGTATATTATCAGTATGAAAATAAAAATACTTCTACTCCCACCCTATTATACATGTGATGGTAATTAACACCCCTGTTATTTACCGAAAATGCCGACCTGAAAGGTCGGCATTTCTATGAAAATAAAACGGTACCCCTTACACTGTTATAAGAACACCGCCGGGATTTGAATGTCATATGACGGATACTTAAAATGTCCGTATGTAACACACAAATCCCAGCGGTGTTTTTTAATTCTTCTGACGGTACATAACCGTTATATACGACTATCCTTATATTTAAATAATTAATAATATTTATATTTTATGAAATACTTCTTCGGGGCCGATACTGTTCGATCTATTCAAGAACCGTTTTATTCAAGGTATCGTCATCTATATCGGAGGAATTAACAGGCAGTTTCGTTATTCTAACCTGTCCAATCATTTTATTCATGGTTTCAAGGATATCAAACTGATAACCGCCATATCGCAATGTGGCCTTTTCCCCGTCTGCCGGAATCCTGTCAAGAATTGATATTAATAATCCGTTAAGGGTGTCAAAATCTTCATGTTCAATGACAATATTAAGTTTTTCCTCCAGGTCTTCCAGACTTATGGAACCCTTGACCACACAGGAATTATTGTCTACGGAAAGGATCATTTTTTCTTCCATATCATACTCATCCTGTATGTTGCCCACTATTTCTTCCAGAAAATCTTCCATAGCAACCAAACCGGCGGTTTGCCCGTATTCGTCTACGACAATTGCCATATGAATTTTCTTTGCCTGCATCTCCCGAAACAGCAAATTAACGCTTTGGGTTTCCGGTACAAAGAAAGGTTCTCTTGCAATCTCCTGAAGCGTTTTTGTCTTGCCGTCCTCAGATATGTAAGCGTTTATCACATCTTTCAAATGCAGTATTCCGATGATGTTATCCATATTATCTATATATAACGGATACCTCGAATAATTTTCTTCAAGCATTATTTTTAACGCTTCTTCCAACGACATCTCTGCATCGATGGCTACGATACGTTTTTTGTGTGTCATTATATCCTGGACTTCCTTATCATCCAGTTCGATAATATTGGATATCATTTCCGCCTTACCGGCATCGATTACTCCATGTTCATGGCCTTCATTTACTATCGAAATGATCTCTTCTTCTATCTCGTCTTCATTAATGCCGTAAGGATTTATTCCGAAAATCCTTAGAATAAAGTTCACGATTATATCTAACAGCCATCCGACCGGCCTTAAAATCAGGTATATAAACTTAACAAATCCGTAAAACCTGAAGCAGATCTTTTCGGAATATTTCATTGAAATTTTTTCCGGCAGCAGATATCCGAACAATGTCATTAAAAAAATCAGAAAGACCATAAAAAGCACACAAGGAATATGATATTTTATGGCCGGTAAAATAGTATTCACGGAATAAACCACGGTAATAGCAGAAACTACGCATAACAATAATGTCAGAATGTTTTGATATTTTGAATCCGATCCGATTATATTTATCAAATCGGCTGCTTTTTTATCTCCTTTATCCGCTTTTTTTCTTATGCTGCTTTCGCTTACATGTTCCAAAGCTGTTTTAATAACAGATATGATGGCCATTATAAGGATCAACAACAATACAGCTGTAATCCCCCATAAAGGGTCGTCACTATCCATTGTAAAAAAATCCCTTCCCTCTCTCTTCAATTAAAATAGAATATTTTTAAAATATGTATCTAGCGATAAACTAATAATCAGTGCCTTATCAATTTTCTTCAAAACCTCCTTATCCAAATGACATACTTTCTCCTTTAATCTGGATTTATCTATAGTTCTTACCTGCTCTAGCAAAATAACCGAATCTTTAACAATACCGTATTTATCGGCAGCCAGTTCCACATGGGTCGGAAGCTTGGCCTTATTCATCTTCGATGTTATGGCCGCACATATCACCGTCGGACTGTGCTTATTGCCAGTATCATTTTGAACTATCAAAACCGGCCGAATACCTCCCTGCTCAGATCCTATAACCGGTCTTAAATCTGCATAAAAGATATCTCCTCTTCTAATTACCACTTTACTCACACTCCAATTATAGGCTTTACTCTTATTATTGCCAGTTTCGTCGTGAGTATTCCATAAAGTGATATCTTTTTATAATTTATTTCTGGCTGAGATAAACTCTGGGTATTCTTTTGCCGACGGTACTAATCATTTCATACGGGAATGAATGGGACCAATCCGAAAGTGTTTCCACGCTGATTTCACAGTCACCGTCCTTACCGAGCAAAGTAACCGTATCTCCCTGGCTGACGTTTTCAATATCGGTTACGTCGACCATAAAATAATCCATGCAAATCCGCCCTATTATCGGTGCATACTTTCCGCGGATTATAACCTTACCGACATTTGACAAATTCCTGGAATAACCGTCGGCGTACCCTACCGGAATCGTGGCAACTTTTGTTGTCCTTTTCGTTATGTAAGTAGAACCGTAACTTATACCTGTCCCGGCAGGTACTTCTTTTATAAATACTATGTGACTCTTTAGCTCCATGGCCGGAATAAGTTTCAAACCGTGATTTACATTCTCTGAAGGATAAATTCCGTATGTCAGAATTCCGCATCTGGCCATTTCATATTGCGCTTCAGGGAATTCTATCACACCGGCACTGTTAGATAAGTGACGGATCGGAATATGTATGCCTTCCGACTCCAGTAATTTATAAAATTCATTAAATCTTCTTATCTGCTCTTTTGCACTGCTTTTATCCTTTTCATCCGCATTGGCAAAATGAGAGAATATTCCTTCTATTTCCAACCCTTTAAGGGCAGATATCTTCTTTATTATTTCAACGCTTTCCTTAGAATCCCTGAATCCGAGTCTGGACATACCCGTATCAACTTTTATATGGATTTTTGCGGTTTTCCCCTGTTTTACTGCTTCTTTTGACAGATTTTCAGCCATTTCATACTGATAAACCGTTTGTCTGACATCATTGGCTACAACCAGGTCAAACTGTTCCTCAGGAGTATATCCTAATATTAATATGGGTTTTGTTATTCCCGCTTTTCTCAGTTCCACCGCTTCTTCAATAATTGCCACCCCGAATGCATCGGCCAGACCGTTCTCCAGTTCTTTCGTTACCGCTACGGCTCCGTGGCCATATGCATCGGCCTTTACTATAACCATAAGCCTGGTATCTTTACTCAGCCTGTTTCTTACCTGGGTAATATTGGAGCGTATTGCATCCAGATTTATATTTGCCTGTACTCTGTAATAGTTACGCTTATCCAATTAGTCTTCACCTTGTTTCTAATTTTTTATATTAACTTTATCTTATTCATGTATCTTATTCTTTCAGAACATCGCTTATTGAGTCGGCTATATCTCCTGCTGTCATGGAATATACTCCCAGCTTTTCTGCTGCCGCATCTCCCGCCAACCCATGAATATATACGGCAAGGCATGCCGCATCATACGAGCCCAGTCCCTGCGCCAAAAGGGCCGCTATAATTCCTGTCAGCACGTCTCCGCTTCCCGCGGTAGCCATTCCGTTATTGCCCGAAACATTGATATATTTCATTCCCGGCCCAGCCACGATTGTTCTGGCGCTCTTCAATACATATATTAATTTACTATTATAAAAACATTGATTTACTATGTCAATTACATTATCTGTAACGTCAGCCGCAGGTATTCCAAGAAGCCGTGATAACTCCAGCGGATGAGGAGTTAAAACCGAACCTTCCGGAAGCATATTTTCAAGTTTATCAATTCGTTCTTTTACAGATAAATTATCCCGCTTAAACTCCTCGGCAAGTATATTAATAGCATCCGCATCCGCGACCACCGGCTTTTTATTCTTATTTATTACATTTATGACAAAAGATAAAAGATTCCGTGACTTGTCGCCAAGTCCCAGGCCCGGCCCGATAACCAACACATCAGCCCAGTCGATGGCGGAAAGTACCTGGTCATAATCATTATCATACGATGCAAAGAGGGCCTCCGGCAAAAGCGTCTGAATTATATTCCGATTTTCCTCCGCGGTCAGGACCTTGACCATACCGGCACCGGTTCTGTAAGCGGCTTTGGCGGAAAGGTAAGCCGCTCCGGCCATCCCCGTACTTCCCGCAATAACCAGTACCTTGCCGAAAGTTCCCTTATGACCGTCGCTTTTTCTGTGAGGAAGTCTTGAAAGATCGTCTGCGGTAAAATAAAAAGCATCGGGATTTACTGCTTTAAGGGCTTTGTCAGGAAATCCTATATCGGAAACGGTTATATCGCCGCAATATAAAGCTCCCGGATATAATATGAGTCCCTGCTTCAAATACCCAAAAGTAACCGTGTAATCTGCCTTCACGGCCGTTCCCAACACTTTACCGCTATCGGCCGATATTCCGGAAGGAATATCCACCGAAAATACCATATGATTTCTTTTGTTAATATCATTGACAACGTCGGCATATCTTCCCGCCACGGGTTTGGATAAACCTATGCCAAAGATAGCATCGACTATAATATTATATTCACCGATATTGATACTGTTATCGATTTCCATTCCTAAATTCTCAGCTATCTTAAGCTGGGTTTGCATTTCCTTGCTGCATTTATCCCTGTCAAAAGTCAAAAGTATGGCAACCGTAAAACCTTGCAGGAACAATATTCTTCCGGCCGCAACTCCGTCGGCACCGTTATTGCCCGGACCGCATACCACCAGTATGCGATCTTCTTTTTTTATGATTTGCTTCATAACGGCGGCGACTTCCATTGCCGCCCTTTCCATCAGAACCAATGAAGGAACTCCTATGTTTTCCATGGTGTATATATCAATTTGCTTCATTTTTTTTGAATCAACAATAAATTTCATGCCAATGCCCCGCTTTAAATTACATGTACCCTTATCATTGTCTTTCTCCTATAACAAATGCATTTGCATAATCTTTGGTATTGGTTATGGACACATGTATAGCCGAAATTCGCTGCTCTTTGGCAAGCTCCGCCGCTTTGCCGTATAAATTCACGTACGGTTTCCCAAGGCTGTCTCTGAGTACCTCGATATCCTTAGGTGAAATTTTCCTAAATCCCGTACCGAACATCTTTACAACGGCTTCTTTAGCCGCAAAATTTCCCGCGGCCCGCTGCCAATTGTTTTCTATAAATTTTATTTCCTCTTCCGTAAAGCATCTTTTAAGGAATCCTTCTTTTGTACATGCACTGATTATCCGTTCTGTCTCTATTAAATCCACTCCGATTCCGGTTATCACTTATAATCATTCCTTTTTGAAATCCTGCCTATTTTCCCCGCCATCTTCATATTGTTCCTGTAGCCCGTCAAAAATATTGATAATTTCAGCGCCTAAAATATCATGCAAATTGGAATAAATCTGTTTTGAGTACGTTTCCATATCATGTTTCAGTAAAATCTTCTTCTTTAACTCTTCTCTTGTCTCTCTTATCCAGTCGTTTATTACGGCTATCTCATTCTTGTTGCTATATATTCTTTCATAACACACCCTCAGGCTCTCAATCAGAAGTTCCTCGTTTGCTTCTTTTATTTCGTTAGGAATTCTTGAAAGCCGGTCTGATGCTTCATTTATCTTGTCATTCAGTTTATTTATATAACGTTTGTTCTTGTCCATCCGCTTTTCTTTGGTTTTATTAGCGTCTTCCTCGGCATCCATGTTGACAATGATATCTTCCATGAATGATTTTTTAAGCTTTTTCATGTCTTCTATATCGTTAACAAGCTTACCCTGGGTTTTTAACAGTTGATTGACTTTTTCTTCCAGTTCCTTGATACGTCCTGTTTTCTTTTCATCAGGAAATAATTCGTGCCATCTTGCATCCAATGTCAGTATCGGAATTTTTTTATTTTGTATAACCGAATAGAAATCCACTTTCTTTTTCTTTCTCATAATAAACCTGCCCTTTATTATTTTATATAATATTAATCGGCAAGTTTTCTCTTTTCGGACAGCTTATATGATAATTTCATCAAACTGTCTGATAAATGTACATTTTCCACCACTACGTCATCGGGCAAATGAAGATCCGTAGGGGCAAAATTCCATATGCCCTTGATTCCCCATTTAACAAGATCCGATGCAACTTGCGGTGCCTTTGCTTTAGGTAAAGTCAAAGCAGCAATATCAACCTGGTTGTTTCTTACAAAATCCTCCAGCTCGTCCATATTTTTAATTTCAATTCCCCGTACAGACATGCCTATGAGCTTCGGGTTTATATCAAATATACCCTTTACAATAAATCCCCTCCGTTCAAAATCGGCATAATTGGCAAGAGCCTGTCCGAGATTGCCTGCACCGATTATGATAATATTATACTGCTTTTCGAGTCCCAGAATTTTTCCGATTTCGGAATGGAGATATTCAACATTATATCCGTAGCCCTGCTGGCCGAAACCTCCGAAATTATTTAAATCCTGCCTTATCTGGGAAGCCGTTACCTTCATTTTTTCGCTTAATTCTTTTGATGAAATACGTACAACATCCTTTTCCAGCAAATCTCCCAGATAACGATAGTATCTTGGTAATCTATTAATAACCGCTTTGGAAATTTTCTTCTTCTGCAAAACATTTCCTCCTTTCGGTAACGTTTATATGGATAATTATATGTGATTGTTAAGAATAAGTCAATCAATTGCTTTTTTTTGGATATTACTCACACTTTGTACCGTTCTTTACTAGATTTCCTTGTTATGTTAAAATATAAAAGTCGTTATATAGCTACAGTTACGGAAAGAGGTAAATTATCATGGTCTTATCATGTAACAATATATATAAATCATTCGGAACGGATGAAATTCTTAAATCCGTATCCTTTCACATTAACGAAAGGGAAAAAGCCGCCATTGTAGGCATAAACGGTGCGGGAAAATCCACCCTGTTAAAAATAATTACAGGCGAACTGCAGGCCGACGAAGGGGAAGTTATAATTGCCAAAGACAAAACCGTCGGTTACCTTCCACAACATCAGGATCTTATGTCCGAAAACACCATATTCGATGAAATGTATAACGTAAGGAAAGATATAATAGAACTGGAAAATAAGCTCCTTCAAATTCAGGACCGGATGAAACTTGCACAGGGCCAGGAACTTGACCAGTTGCTTAACGTTTATACCAGGCTGAACCATGAATTCGAAACCAGGAACGGATACGCCTACAAAAGCGAAGTAACCGGTATAATAAAGGGGCTCGGATTTACGGAAGAGGATTTCGGCAAAAAAATAAGCACCCTTTCCGGAGGTCAAAAAACCAGAATAGCTTTAGGAAAACTTCTTTTATCCAAACCGGACATACTTCTTCTTGATGAGCCTACAAACCATCTTGATCTGGTATCCATAGCATGGCTGGAAACCTTCCTGATCAATTATGACGGCAGTGTAATTATTGTAGCCCATGACCGCTATTTTCTCGACAGAGTTGTCACCAAAATCATTGAACTGGACCACCATAAAGCCCAGGTCTTTGAAGGCAACTATTCCGAATATATAAAAATGAAAGAATTGCAAAAAGAAATACGGCTAAAAGCATATATAAACCAGCAAAAAGAAATAAAACACCAGGAGGAAGTGATCGAAAAACTTCGCTCCTTCAACAGGGAAAAATCCATCCGCCGCGCCGAAAGCCGCCAGAAGATGCTCGATAAAATTGAACGTATTGAAAAACCGGAAGAAAACGTGCATATGCACTTTACCCTTGAACCGAGGGTACTGTCCGGAAATGACGTCCTTCGCATAGAAGGCCTTGCCAAATCCTTCGGAAGTTTGAAACTGTTTTCCGATATAAGTTTTGAAATAAAAAGAGGGGAAAAAGTAGCCCTCATCGGCAATAACGGAACCGGGAAATCGACAATTTTAAAAATAATAACCGGTTCAGTCGAAGCGGATGCCGGAAATATCTATCTGGGCTCGAAGGTTCATATCGGTTATTATGATCAGGAGATGCAGACTCTCAACCCGGAAAAAACCTTAATGGAAGAATTGCAGGATACCTACCCCAACCTGGACAATACCACGGTAAGAAATATACTGGCAGCCTTTTTGTTTACGGACGACGATGTTTTTAAGAAAATCAGGGATTTAAGCGGAGGAGAACGGGGAAGGGTGTCCCTGGCAAAGCTAATGCTGTCCGAAGCAAATTTTCTTATCCTTGACGAGCCTACCAACCATCTGGACATAGTATCCAAGGAAATCCTTGAAAATGTCCTTAACTCCTACAGCGGCACCGTTCTTTACGTGTCCCATGACCGATATTTTATCAACAAAACCGCATCCAGAATATTGGAGCTTAACGAAGGCCATATTGCAAATTATCTGGGAAATTATGATTACTACCTGGAGAAAAAAGCCGAGCTTAAAGAAGCCAATAACGAAAAATCCTATTCGAAAAAACCGTCCGCTGCCAAAGGTACCCCCTGGTCGGCTCAAAATACGGCATTCGATAATCAGACCAACTCCGTCAGTT
>ENA-UPAD01002187-UPAD01002187.1-bioreactor-metagenome-genome-assembly--contig:-NODE-2187-length-15473-cov-5.454728_pt1 | contig 15473 bp, 10 predicted proteins | sample MGYA00238179_ERZ772710 | MGnify/ENA primary metagenome ERZ772710 (study PRJEB29004, sample SAMN07631245) | bioreactor metagenome | isolation source: Switchgrass digestor | place: USA: Dartmouth...
ATCGGCGTCGTGAAAAACGGCAAAACGCCCGAGGATAGCGCGATGATCCGCGTTCCCTGCGAGCGGAAGCGAGCCGATGGCACGCCCGTGTACCCGCGGCGGTTGAACGACGGCAGCACGGCGCCGGATGCTTCCACCGTGCTGCGCCGCGTCCTGGAATCGCAGCCGGACAACTCGGTCACCATCGTCCAGGTGGGCTTCTTCACCAACATGGCGCGGCTGCTCGATACCGACCGCGACCTGATCGCGCGCAAAGTGCGGCTGCTGGTCGTGATGGCGGGCGCGTTTCCGACCGGAATCGCGGAGTACAACGTGAAGACCGATCTGCCCGCATCGCGGAAGGTGTTCGCCGAATGGCCGACGCCGATCGTGGCGAGCGGGCTGGAAATCGGCAATTCGATCCTATACCCGGCCGTCAGCATCGAGCGCGATTACCGGTACGTCGAGAATCATCCTATCGTGGATGCCTACCGGGCCTATAAGAAAATGCCCTATGACCGCCAAACCTGGGACCTGACCGCCGTGCTTTACGCCGTTCGCCCGGACCGAGGCTACTTCTCCTTGTCGCCGCCCGGGCAGATCTCCACGGATGAAAAGGGCCGCACGCACTTCACGGAAAGCCCCGGCGGGAAGCACCGGTATCTCATCGTGAATGACACCCAGCGCGTCCGGGTTCTGGAGGCGCTGGTGCAACTGGCAAGCCAGCCGCCGAAATAGCTTGCGGCGTCCGTTTCCGCGGCTCTGCATACATTGGCATACACTGAAATGGCTGCCGGTGGGCAGCGTGGATTCATGCACTTCTTTCTTTTTCTTTTGCTATCCAGCGTTCTGGCGGCAGCGGACTATGCCGCGCCCGCCGGGACGCGTCCCGCTTTGCCCCGGCCCGGCGCAGAAAGCATTCTTCCCGGCGGCAGGCTGATCACGCCGCTCGGGCGCTCTTACGCCACCGGACCGGCCCCCTTCGGACTCGCCATCAGCCCAAGCGGCAACCTGGTGGTCACCGCCAACGGCGGTCCGCGGTCTTCGCTCACGGTGCTGCGCCGCGACAAGTCGTACTGGTGGGTGAAAGACGCGCCGGTAGGCGAGGGCGAGGGCGACGGCTGGCGCAGCGTGTTCATGGGCCTGGCTTTCGAAAGCGAGCGCTCGCTGTTCGTTTCGGAAGGAAACTCGGGCCGCGTGCGGTTGATCGACCCGGCAAATCACACGACAAAGCACATCTACGATCTCAACGTGGACGGCTTCCAGGACAGCTACACGGGTGATCTCGCGCTCGACCGCGAGCGCGGCATCCTGTACGTACTCGACCAGGCGAATTTCCGCATGGCCGCGATCGATACCCGGAGACACCGGGTGATCGCCTCGGTGCGGACCGGGCGGTTGCCGTTCGCCATCGCGCTCTCCCCGGACAAACGCAAGGCATACATCACCAACCTGGGAATGTTTCAGTACCAAGCCGTTCCGGGTGCCGATCCGGTTCAGGCCCGCGAAACCGGATTGCCCTTTCCCGCCTTCGGATTTCCTTCTCCCGAGGCCTCAGCGGGGGCAAAGCGCGAAACCGCGCTGGGTCCGGTGGATGTCCCGGGCCTCGGAGACCCCAATGCGCCGGAGTCGAATTCCGTGGCCGTCGTGGACCTCAGTGATCCGAAGGCGCCGCGGCTGGAAACATTCATCCGCACGGGACAGCCGTTCGGCGACGGCAGCCTGGGCGGCAGCAGCCCGTCCGGTATCGCCGCCGCGCGGGACGCCGTGTACGTTTCGAACGCCCATAACGATTACGTCACCGTGATCGATCCCCGCACGAACCGGGTCCGCGCCGAGATCCCCATCCGGATCCCGGGTCTGGAGAACCTGCGCGGCGTGCTTCCCATCGGGGTGGAGTACGTGCCGCAGATGAACTGGGTGCTGGTGGCCGAGGCGGGCATTAACGCCGTCGGCGTCATCGACGCGCGGAACCTGCGCGTGCTGGGCCACGTCCCGGTGGGATGGTTCCCCACCCGGGTGCTGGAGGACCGCGGGATGGTGTACGTGGCCAACGCGAAAGGACACGGCACCGGGCCCAGTCACCCCCGACCCGTGCCGGGCGATCTTTCCACCGGCGCGTTCTCCCGCGGCAGCGTCACCATCTTCCCGCTGCGCGACGCCGGCGAGTTCGACAAACTGACCGCGCAGGTGCTGGAGAACAACGGCTTCCGCCCACGGGAAAAGCCTCCCGCCGCGCTGCCGCAGGCAATCCGCCACGTGGTCCTCATCGTGAAGGAGAACCGCACGTTCGATGAGGTCTTTGGGGACATCGAAACGGCTTCGAACGGTCCGGTGAACGCCGAACCCACGCTAGCGCGCTTCGGCCGCTATGCCAACGTCGCTTCCGAGCGCAAGGGGCTGCGGCAGCGGCCCATCATGATGGCCGTCAACATCACCCCGAACCACCACCGCATGGCGGAGCGGTGGGCTTTCAGCGACAACTTCTATGCCGACTCGGAGGGGAACGGGTGCGGCCACCACTGGCTCACCGGCGCCTATCCCAACGCCTGGACGGTAAGCTCGGCGCTGGCGGCCTCCGGGGGCCAGAAGGACTTCCGGCTCTCAACCGCGCCCGGGCGGCTGAGCTTTCCCCAGGGCAGTTCCTCGGTGCACCCGGAGGAGCTGCCGGAAGCCGGCGCTATCTGGCACCACCTCGAGCGCCACGGAATCAGTTTCCGCAGCTACGGCGAAGGCTTTGAACTGGCCGGCGTCGACAAAGGAGAAGGTTTGAAGCCCACCGGCGCGCGCGTCCTCACCAACGTGCCGGCGCCTGGACCGCTTTACCGCAACACCTCGCGCGATTATCCGGGGTTCAACATGAACATCCCGGACCAGTTCCGGGCATCGCAGTTCATCGCCGAGATCGAAAGCAAGTACGTGAAGGGCGGCGAGCCCTTGCCCAGATTCATCTACATACGCCTGCCGCAGGACCACCTCGCGCCCGCCCGTCCCGAGGACGGCTACCCGTATCAGGCCTCCTACATGGCGGATAACGACTATGCACTGGGCCGCATCGTCGAGTACCTCTCAAACACCAAATGGTGGCCGCAGATGGCGATATTCGTCACCGAGGCCGGCGCGCAGGGCTGGGTCGACCACGTGGATTCCCACCGCACCCTGCTGCTGGTGGCCAGCCCTTACGCGCGCAGAAACTACGTGTCGCACGTGAATTCGAGCTTCCCCGGACTCCTGAAGACCATCTTCCGGCTGCTCGGCGTGCCGCCCCTGAACCTGTTCGACGCCGCCGCCTCGGACCTGAGCGACTGTTTTACCGGCGAGCCGGATTTCACCCCCTATCAAGCGGTCCCAATCAATCCGCGCCTGTTCGATCCGGCCAAGGTGCGCGAGCCGCTGGATCCGGAGCGCTAAGCGGGCGGAGGAGGCCCCTTGGTGCCCCAAACAGTACCGGATCGGGCATCAGAGGCCGGGGAGGGGTGGTATAAAGCCACTCCCCCGGTAGTTGGTCCTAAGAGTACCGGGAGTAATGCCCACCCCGGGCCGCGCAAATTGTCATTTCGGGGGAGTAGTATCTCCTTCAGTCACTTGCATATACTGGCAAAGCACCCGATTTTGAGGACACCCATGAAACGCGGAGCGAACGTGCGTCATACGGTCGAGGTTCAGCCCGCAGAGCTGGATCTGCCCTCCTCCTCGGCCTATGAACTCGAATCCCAGGAAGCCTCCTGGCAGTTTTACATGCACCTTGCGGAGGGGTTGTTCTATCTGGGCGACAGGGACGCCTGCCTCAAGTATGTCGCCAAGGCGGTCGAAGAGGCGGGCGAGGCGGGCCGCAGCGATCCCCGATTGGCGAAAAGCCTGAACGCCATGGGCGTACTCCATTGCAACCACGGCAACTTCGGCGGAGCGGAGCGCGCGCTGAAACAAGCGATCGCCATTTACCAGAACGCGCCCGGCCGGAACGATGCCGAACTCGCCCAGGCGTATTTCAACCTGGCCCACGCGTACAAGTTTCAAGATCGCCTGGAGGAAGCCGCGGCCGAGTACGAGCGCGCCCTCGAGATCACCGAGGCCGCGTTGGGGAAGGACCACCCGGACGTCGCGCTGGTTCTGGACGGTCTCGGGGAGGTGTACATGGCGCTCGACCGCCGCTCCGCGGCCCTCTTCGCGTTCCGGCGTTCGCTGAGCATCAAGGAAGCCGCGCTCGGGCCGGACGATTGGAGCACGGCGGTCACCCTCGTCCACCTGGGCGAGTTCTACATGCGCGGCGGCCGTTACAGCGAGGCGGAGCCGGTGCTGACGCGCGCGCTGGCCATCAAGCAGCGCATCGTGGGCCGGGACGACCCCAGCCTGGCCGCGGATCTCAAGCGGCTGGGAGAGGTCTACAGCGCACTGCACAAATACGCCGAGGCGGAATCCCTGTTCGCCTACGCTCTGGAGATGCTCCGGAAAACGCTCGGGCCGAACCACCCGGATATCGTCTCCAACCTGCACGCGCTCGCTCAAACGTACCGCGAGCAGGCGCGATTCACGGAAGCCAAAAAGCTGCTGGAGCTCTCGACCGCCATTCTGGAAAAAGCGGCCGGTCCGGAGCGCGCCGAATCGGCGGTCGCGCTGGAATTCTATTCGGAGATCCTGCGGGTCCTCCACCTGAACGCCGCCGGCTCGCTTGAGCCCGGCTACGCGCTGTAACGGCCGCCCGCTCTCGACCTGCAACGCCGCCGCTCTCGACCTGCAACCGCCGCCCGCGATCCATCTGCAACCGCCTGTTATAGAGTGAAGGCATGCAAGCCATTCGTGCTCCGCGCGGCGCCTCCTTGCGCGCCAAGGGCTGGCGTCAGGAAGCGGCCCTGCGGATGTTGATGAACACCCTCGATCCTGCGGTGGCCGAACGGCCGCAGGACCTGGTGGTGTACGGAGGGGAGGGCAAAGCGGCCCGGGACTGGCCGTCGTTCCACGCCATCGTGCGCGAACTCGAGCGGCTGGAGAATGACGAGACCCTGCTGGTGCAGTCCGGCAAGCCGGTGGGCGTATTCCGCACTCACGAGGAAGCGCCGCGGGTGCTGATCGCGAACTCCAACCTGGTGGGGCGTTGGTCGAACTGGGAGCAGTTCCGCGCGCTGGAAAAGCTCGGCCTCATCATGTACGGCCAGATGACGGCGGGAAGCTGGATTTATATCGGCACGCAGGGAATTCTGCAAGGCACTTACGAAACCTTCGCGGCAGCGGCGCGCAAACATTTCGGCGGAACGCTGGCCGGAAAGCTGGTGGTGACCGGCGGGATGGGCGGCATGGGCGGAGCGCAGCCGCTGGCGGCGACCATGAACGGCGCGGCGCTCCTCTGCATTGAAGTAGATCCCGAGCGCATCAAGCGGCGGTTGAAGACGGGCTACTGCGACATCATGGTGAGCAGCCTGGACGAGGCGCTCCGGATTCTGCGCAACGCCGTTCACGAAAAAACCGCCGTCTCGGTGGGATTGGTGGGAAATTGCGCCGAGGTGCTGCCGGAACTGGTGCGCCGCGGCGTGGTTCCCGACCTGCTCACCGACCAGACAAGCGCGCACGACCCGCTCAACGGATATATCCCGGCCGGTTTGACGCTCACGCAGGCGGCGGAACTGCGCGCGGCGAAGCCGGACGAGTACATCGACCGCGCGCTCGATTCCATCGCCACGCACGTGCGCGCGATGCTGGCGCTCAAGCGCCTCGGAGCGGTCGTGTTCGACTACGGCAACAACATACGCCGGATGGCGGCCGACCGCGGCGTCTCGGACGCCTTCACGATCCCGGGCTTTGTGCCCGAGTACATCCGGCCGATGTTCTGCGAAGGGCGCGGGCCATTCCGCTGGGTGGCGCTCTCGGGAGAGGCGTCCGATATCGCGGCAACCGACGAGCTGGTGTGCCGCCTGTTTCCTGACAATGAGGCGCTGGTGCGCTGGATCCGGCTGGCGCGAAAGCACGTGCGGTTTCAGGGGCTCCCGGCGCGCATCTGCTGGCTCGGGTACGGCGAGCGCGCGCGCTTCGCACTCGAGATCAACCGCATGGTGGGGTCGGGCGAATTGAAGGCCCCCATCGTGATCGGCCGCGACCATTTGGACTGCGGCTCGGTGGCCTCGCCCTATCGGGAAACGGAAGCGATGCGGGACGGAAGCGACGCCATCGCCGACTGGCCGGTCTTGAACGCGCTTCTGAACACCGCCGCGGGAGCAAGCTGGGTTTCGTTCCATAACGGCGGGGGCGTGGGCATCGGCTACTCGATGCATGCGGGACAGGTGACGGTGGCCGAGGGCAGCGAGTCCGGCGCCCGCTGCCTGGAGCGCGTGATGACCTGCGACCCCGGCATCGGCGTGCTGCGCCACGTGGACGCGGGCTACGAAGAGGCCGCGCGATTCGCTGAGCGCGCGGGTATCAGAACTCCTATGTCTTGATGCAAATCAGCCGGCCTGTACACTAATCTTTTGCACATGGCTGACTCCTCAAGTGATATGCCGGTCCTGGTACGCGGCGCCAGGCAACTATTGACGATGCGCGGTCCGCGCGGTCCGCGGCGCGGCGAAGCCATGCAGGATCTCGGGATTGTCCCGGATGGCGCGGTGCTGATCCGGGGCGGCAAGATTGTCTCGCTGGGTCCGAGCAGGCGCGTAGAAAACCTTTCTCTGGCCCGGCACGCGCGCGAGATCGACGCGACCGGACGCGTCGTAGCGCCGGGTTTCGTGGACAGCCACACGCACCTGGTTTGCGGTCCGGCGCGGTTAGTCGATTACGAGATGATACTTGCCGGAGCGACTTACCGCGAGATCGCGGCGGTCGGGGGCGGCATTCTCGCCAGCGTCCGCGCGGTGCGCGAAATGCCGATCCGGCGGCTGCTGCTGCAAGCCAAGAAGACGCTGGCCGGCTGCGTCGCGCACGGCACGACCACGCTGGAGGCGAAATCAGGTTACGGGCTCGACGAGAAAGGCGAGCGGAAGGCTTTGAGGGCAGTCCAGGCGCTTCAGGACGATCCCATCGAACTCATCCCCACTTACCTGGGCGCTCACGCCGTGCCGCCGGAATACGCCGGCCGGGCGGACGATTACATCGACTGGATGTGCCGGTCCGTCATGCCGAAACTCAAGCGGCGAAAACTGGCCCGGTTCGTCGATATCTACTGCGACGAGGACGCCTTTACCATCGAGCAGGGGCGCCGCTATTTGTCGGCGGCCAAGGATTTCGGATTCGGCCTGAAGGTGCACGCCGAGCAGTTCTCGCGCACCGGCGCGGCGATGCTCGCGGTCGAGATGGGCGCGGCCAGCGCGGACCACCTCGCTCACATCAACGACGACGACGCACGCGCGCTCGCCGCTTCCGATACCATCGCCACGCTGCTGCCGGGCTCCGTCTTCCACCTCGGACTGGACTGCTACCCGCCGGCCCGCAAACTGATCAAAGCGGGCGCGGCCGTCGCGCTGGCAACCGATTACAATCCCGGCACCAGCCCCACCTACAACATGCAGATGGTCCTCTCGCTGGCCTGCTCGCAGATGCGGATGACGCCGGCGGAGGCTTTCTGTGCGGCCACGATCAACGGCGCCTATGCGCTCCACTGCGGCGACCATACGGGCTCGATCGAAACGGGCAAGGATGCCGACCTGGTGATGTTCGACGTCCCCGACTACCGCGAAGTCCCGTATCATTTCGGCGTGAACCTGGTAGTCATGACGATGAAGAGAGGCGTGGTGCTGTACGGAAAGGGGAATGTGGGTTGGGACGAAAACTGATCGAGTGCGTGCCTAACTTCTCCGAGGGCCGCGACCCGGAGAAGGTTGAAGCCCTGGTGAGCGCGGTCCGCTCAGTGCCGGGCGTTATCATGCTGGACCGCGAAATGGACGCCGACCACAACCGCTCGGTGCTGACCTTCGCGGGCCCTCCGGAGGCCGTCTGCGAGGCGGCCGTCCGCGCGGCCGGCAAGGCGGTGGAACTCATCGACTTGAACAAACAGAGCGGCGTGCATCCGCGCATCGGGGCTGCGGACGTAGTCCCGTTCGTGCCCATTGAGGGCGTCACGATGGAGGAGTGCGTGCGCATCGCCGTGCGCGCCGGCGAGGAGATCTGGCGGCGGTTCCAGGTCCCGGTTTATTTCTACGAGGCGGCGGCGCGGCAGCCGGACCGCGTGAACCTGGAGAACATCCGGCGCGGGCAGTTCGAGGGCCTGCGCAGCGAGATCGGCGTCAATCCCGACCGCGCCCCGGACATCGGCGAGGCGCGCCTGCATCCGACCGCGGGCGCAACCGTGGTGGGCGCGCGGAAATTTCTCATCGCCTACAACATCAACCTGGGCACGGCGGATGTGGAGATCGCAAAGCGGATCGCCAAGGCGGTCCGGTATTCGAGCGGCGGCTTCCGCTATGTGAAGGCGATGGGCGTGCTGCTCGGTTCCCGCAACATCGCGCAGGTCTCCATGAACCTCACCGATTTCGAACAGACTCCCGTGCACCGCGTCTTCGAGGCCGTTCGCGTGGAGGCGGAGCGGTACGGCGTTCCGGTTGTGGGCAGTGAGATCGTCGGGCTGATTCCCAAGAAGGCCCTCGAGATGGCGGCCGAGTTCTACCTGCGCGCGGAGAACTTCCGCCCGGAGATCGTGCTGGAGAACCGTCTGGCCGAAGAAACGGCCGGCGGGGGACTCGACCAGTTCCTCGATGCGCTGGCCGCTGCTTCACCCGCTCCGGGCGGGGGCAGCGCCGCAGCGGCGGGGGGCGCCATGGCTGCCGCGCTCGGCTCGATGGTTGCGCAGCTCGCGCAGCGCCCGGAATACGATTTCGAAGCCGACCGGCGGTTTCTGGCCGCCGCCGTCGAGCGCGACGCGGAGGCGTTCCGCGGCGTCATGGCGGCCTACAGGATGCCGAAGGAGGAGCGCTCGCCATTTCTCGAAGAAGCGCTGCACAGCGCCGCCGAAGTTCCCATGGAGGTTGCCGAGCGGTCATTCCATGTCCGCGCCCAACTGGAATCTCTGCTGCGGGAGGCGCCCGCGAAATTCGCATCGGACCTCGAAACCGGGCGCGCGCTTGCCACCGCGGCGCTCACCGGCGCTCTGGCTAATGTTCGCGCCAACCTCTCGGCGATTCAGGACGAAGCGTTCCGCAAATCCATGGAGCAGCGCATGGCCGCACTACAATAGACGTAGTGCTGGTAACGATCACGCGGAATCAGCCCCGGCCGCAATGGCTCCGCGCGCCCGCTCCCGTCGGGGAGAACTATCGCGGCATCAAGGCGCTGGTGGAGCGGCTGCGGCTGCACACGGTGTGTGAAAGCGCCGCCTGTCCGAATGTGGGCGAGTGCTGGAACCATCGCACGGCGACCTTCATGATCCTGGGCAACGTGTGCACGCGGCGCTGCGGATTCTGCGCGGTGCAGAAGGGCGGGCCGCTTCCGGTGGATTACGACGAGCCCCGCCGCGTGGCCGAGGCCGTCGCCACGCTCGGGCTGCGCTACGCCGTCATTACCAGCGTGAACCGCGACGACCGCAAGGACGGCGGCGCGGAACTGTTCGCGCTCACCATCCGCGCCATTCGCGAGCGCGTGCCGGATTGCCGCGTCGAGGTGCTGATCCCCGATTTCCAGGGCTCGCACGCGGCCATGGATATCGTGCTCGAAGCCGCGCCGGACGTCATGAACCACAATATCGAGACCGTGCCGCGGCTGTACAGGCAGGTGCGGCTCGGGGCGCGGTATGAGCGCTCGCTCGACATTCTGGCGTACTCGCACCGGGTCAGGCCGGAGATTCCCACGAAGTCGGGCGTGATGCTGGGCCTGGGGGAAACGCGGGACGAGGTGCTCGCGGTGATGCGCGACTTGCGGGCGCACAACGTGAGTATCCTCACGCTGGGGCAGTACCTCAGTCCTTCGCCCAAACACCTGCCTGTCATCCGGTACATTCCGCCGGAGGAGTTCGCCGAGTACCGGCGCGAGGGCCTCGAGATGGGGTTCGCGCAAGTGGTAGCCGGACCGCTGGTGCGCAGTTCCTACCACGCGGCGGAAGCAGCCTCCGAAGCCGGCGTTTAGACTTTTTTTTGCGCCCTGACAGCGTTGCGCCTGCGGTTCACGTTGCGGCACGGGCAGTCGCATCGCACGTCAACATCCTCCGCCCAGGCAGCGCGCGCCTGCGGTTCACGTTGCGGCGCGGAGCCCGCTGCACATACAATGGTCGGTTTCATTTGAAGGAGCTGTCGTGCCGGAAAGAACGAAGTTTTTGCTGTCTGACGACCAGATCCCGACCGCGTGGGTGAACGTGCTTCCGCTTCTCAAGGAGCCGCTTGACCCGCCGCTCGATCCGGCGACGCGGAAGCCCATCGGTCCGGAGGCGCTGGCGCAGATTTTCCCGATGTCGCTGCTGGAGCAGGAGTTTTCGCCTCTTCCCGAGATCGATATTCCGGGCGAGGTGCTGGACATCTACCGGCTCTGGCGTCCGACGCCGCTGTACCGCGCGCGGCGGCTCGAAAAGGCGCTCGACACGCCGGCGCGCATTTACTACAAGTACGAAGGCGTCAGTCCCGCGGGCAGCCACAAGCCGAACACGGCGGTGGCGCAGGCGTACTACAACAAGCAGGCGGGCATCAAGCGGCTTTCCACGGAAACGGGCGCCGGGCAGTGGGGCAGCGCGCTCGCGCTGGCCTGCCGCATGTTCGGGCTCGAATGCACGGTGTACATGGTGAAGGTGAGCCATGAACAGAAGCCCTACCGCCGCATGCTGATGAACACCTGGGGCGCCGAGGTCTTCGCTAGCCCCAGCACGCGCACCGAGGCGGGCAGGGCGGTGCTGGCGGCGCACCCGGATTCGCCCGGCAGCCTGGGCATCGCCATCAGCGAGGCGGTGGAAGACGCGGCCACGCACGCCGACACGAATTACGCGCTCGGCAGCGTGCTGAACCACGTCATGCTGCACCAGACGGTGATCGGCCAGGAAGCGAAACAGCAGATGGCTCTCGCGGGCGACTCACCGGACGTCGTGATCGGCTGCTTCGGCGGCGGCAGCAACTTCGCGGGAATCGCGCTGCCGTATGTGCCCGACAAGCTCAACGGTTCGGCGGTGCGGCTGGTAGCGGTGGAGCCCGCCGCATGCCCCAGCCTGACGCGCGGGAAATACACCTATGACTTCGGCGACACCGCCAAGCTGACTCCGCTGCTCAAGATGTACACGCTGGGCCACGATTTCGTGCCGCCGGGCATCCACGCCGGCGGTCTGCGCTACCATGGCGCGTCGCCGCTGTTGAGCAGGCTCCTCAAGGATGGCGTGATCGAAGCGCGGGCCTACACGCAGCTTCCGGTGTTCGAAGCGGCGGTGAAATTCGCGCAAACGGAAGGAATCCTGCCGGCGCCGGAATCCTCGCACGCGATCCGCGCGGTTTTTGAAGAAGCGGAAGCGGCCCGCCAGGAGGGCAAACCGCGGGCCATCCTGTTCTGCCTGAGCGGGCACGGCCACTTCGACCTCGCATCGTACGACGCTTACCTCAACGGCCGCTTGCAGGATTTCGAGCATCCGGGAGCAGCGATCGCCGAAGCGATGGAAGCGCTGCCGTAGGAGGTGACCGTTCCGAGGCATAGACAATAGAACGTTCTGAAGTTCGAGGTGCACGAGAATGCGCGGAAGGTGCTGCGCCGTATGCGTGAGCGCATTGGCGCCCACGGAGTGCAGAAGGCAGTCGAGGCAGCGAAGGTGACCATTTCTGTCCTTGTGGTTCGGTTGGCTACGCCTGCTGCGCTCTGGTCCAGTGGGAATAATGGTAGCGGGTCAACACTTCTATTCGGAGAACTCTCCGAAGTCCTGACTGATGTTCCAGCCAACGACCTGTTGGGTGCGAGTCTGAAGTGCCCTTGCAAGGTCAGCCCCACCAACGGCAGGCCACATACGCCCCACAACGGCATACGTCGATGAAGATTACTTGCAAGGTCAGCCCCACCAACGGCAGGCCACATACTGCCTTGAAGAGAGCCGTATGTATTACGCGCCCAGTCCATCGTTACGTTCTTCCACGCGAAGTGGTTTCTTCTAAGCCACGCGGCTGACCCGGCTGCCCGCGCGTTCGAACGTGCCCTGCGCATAGCGCGTGCCAGCCTCCAAGTCACGCAAGCGCTGACGAACAACGGAGATAATGGTGTTCCAGCCCCCTGGGAACAGTCGAGAACGGCCTTCTTCTATCTATCTCTTGATGTGCATTCACAAGCCGCCGCGTCGGCATCTCCGTTCTTGGCTGTGTTCTTCTTGTGGGCTACACGCTAGGGATGGCGGAGGAAGAGGGATTCGAACCCCCGAGGGCCTTACGACCCTAACGGTTTTCAAGACCGCCGCCTTCAACCACTCGGCCATTCCTCCGCACACCAATCTAGCCGATTCCAGCAAGCGATCGCAATGCGCGCGCCGCGGCGGGTTGCCTCCTCAAAAAATCCTCGCCTCCGCGGGGATGCAGGGCGGCGGCAACCTCGGCGAGCGCGTCCCGCTCTCGGCGAGCGCGTTCCGCTTAGGAATAAAAATTCTTCTCCCAGGCGTGCTTTCTTACGATCGCCAGGGTTGCCGGATCGAGCGGCCCGAGGTCGGAAGCTTTGCAGTTGGCCTCCACGTTCCGCACTCTCCTCATTCCGGGAATCACGGTCGAAACCGCCGGGTGCGAAATGCAGAACCGCAGCGCGGTCTCCGGCAGGTTGCGATCGCCGAGGTCGCGCTGGAGCGCCGCGACGCGCTCGATGACCTGCTTCTTGCGGTCGCCCCGGAAATAGAAGGCGCGGAAGTCCTTCGGATCGAACTGGGTGTCCTCGCGGATGGCGCCCGTGAGCGCCCCCTCGTCAAAGGGAACCCGCGCCAGCACGCCGATGTTCCGCTCGATGCAGAGCGGGAACAGGTTGCGCTCGGGGGACTGGTCGAAGATGTTGTAAATCACCTGCACGGTGTCGATCAGCCCCGTCTTGATCAGCTCGAGCGCCGAATCCGGATCGTGATCGTTAATGGAAACGCCAAAAGCGCGGATCTTGCCGGACCGCTTGAGTTCCTCCGCCGCCCGGCGCCACTCGTCGCGCTCCAGCCATTCCGGGTTCCAGACGTGGAGCTGCTGGAGGTCGATCTGTTCGAGCCCGAGATTTTTCAGGCTTTGCTCGGTCGAGCGCATGATGTAGTCGTACGGGAAAACCTGCTCGATTCCGATGCCCGGCCGGGCGGGCCAGAGCTGGTTCTTGGGCGGAACTTTGGTGGCAACGTAGATTCTCTTCCCAGCCTCCCGCACGACGCGGCCCACCAGAGTCTCGCTGTGGCCGTCACCGTACGCCAGCGCCGTGTCGATGAAATTCACCCCGAGTTCGATCGCCTTGCGCAGGGCGGCAAGCGACTCCTCGTCGGTGGCGCCCAACCACTGCGTGCCGCCGACGCCCCATGCGCCGTAGCCGATCTCGCTGATTTCCCAATTCGTCCTGCCGAGTTTCCGATATCGCATAGGAACCTGTAGATTTGAGCTGTTCCGGACCGTCCGGCCCGTTGTCTGCAACTCATTGTACAGACACGGAGACCGGGGTGGAGCGCCCGGCGGCCTCGAACCCGGATTTCCGGGGATCTTTTCACGCCGCTTGCGGCGGCCCGGCTCCGGGTGCGACAGTGAGGGTAAGGAACAGGCACGCGGCTCTGCCGTGTTTGACACCCTGTTGTCCAGGCCTATATACTAAGATTTTCTGGAGTTTGATCTCGAAGCCACTATTGTGCTTGCGAGCGCCTCTCTTCCGGGTCGGAACGCAAAATGCCAAAACGTACGTATCAGCCGAATAATCGTCGCCGGGCCAAAACTCATGGATTCCGAGCACGGATGAAGACCAAGGACGGCCGGGCTGTCCTGGCACGCCGCAGGGCGAAGGGCCGCTGGAAGCTGACCGTCAGCGATGAGCGCTCCGTTCGCTACGCCAAGGCCCAATAAACCCGTCCTTTGCAGAGACCCAGCCGCAAGCGGGGAGAGTGCGGTGCCAGTACGGGCGGTTCAAGCCGGAACGCCGGACCAATCGTTTCCCAAGCGTGTCCGCCTTCTTCGCCCGGCCGACTTTCGCCGCGTTTACGAGGGGGGCACCAAGGTGTCAACTCCGTATTTCGCGGCTTTCTGCCTGCGGCGGGGCGGTACGGAGGGGCCCCGGGTCGGTTTCACCGCCCCAAGATCGCTGGGCAAGGCGGTGGTCAGGAACAGGATCAAGAGGCGCATGCGCGAAGCGGTTCGCCGCCGGCTTTTCCGATTAGAGCCAGAGTGGGATATCGTATTCAACCCTCGCCGGTCCGTGCTCACGGCGCCAATGGAGGACCTGGCCCGCGAAGTCGAGCGGCTGTTTTCCCGATGCAAGCAGTAATCCTGTCTTTGCTGAGGCTCTATAAACGGCTAATCTCGCCGCTGCTGCCTTCCGCCTGCCGCTATCACCCGACCTGTTCGGAATACATGTACCAGGCCGTGGAGAAATACGGGCCGCTGCGCGGCGTCTGGCTCGGATTCAGACGCCTGCTCCGCTGCCACCCGTTCCATGAAGGCGGCTTCGACCCTGTTCGATGAGACGGAAAAAAGGAATTGACTAAGGACCATGGCGGATACCCCCAACGGTAAGAAAAGGGCGGATTTCCAGACCGGGGAAGAACCGTCCATGGAGAAGCGACTGCTCCTGGCATTCGTTCTCATGGGCGCGGTGCTGTTCCTGACGCCCTACCTGTACAGGAACGTGACGCCTACCCAGCCGGCGCCGAAGCCGGCCGCATCCAAGACCGAGACCCCCGCAGCCCAGCCGGCGAAACCCGAGGCCGCAGAAGCCGCGGAAAAGGCGTCTCCCGCTCCGGCTCCGGTTGCGCCGGTCACAGCGGAGGAAGAGCAACTGTTTACCATCGATACCGATGTCTACAGCCTCACTCTTTCGAACCGCGGCGGGGTGGTGCGGAGCTGGACGCTGAAGGACTACAAAGACAGCGCCGGCAAGCCGCTCGAACTCGTGAACACTGCCGCAGCGCCGAAGGCCGGCTACCCGCTCTCGATTGCCTTCCGCGACAAGACCCCGGACGTGAACGTCAATGACGTACTCTATGCGGCCAAACCCACTCCGGACGGCCTGGGCATAGATTACGAGTACTCCAACGGCAAAGTCGCAGTCAGGAAATCGTTCCGTTTCCAAAAGGACAGCTACATTTCGGCATTCACCTCCGAGGTCACTAAGAACGGCGCTCCGCTTCCCTCTTTCGTGGCGTGGCGCGGCGGTTTCGGCGACGCGGCGGTGCAGAATGCCGCCGGCGCCCAGCGTACCGTTTTCTACGACGCCTCGGCCGGCAAGCTCAGGCTGAAATCGGCCAAAGACGCCGAAGATGGCGCGCTGACCGACACGGGCGACTTCACTTTCGCCGGCATTCAGGACAACTACTTCGCTGCCGTGTTCCTGCCCAATGACGGTGGCCAGTTGACCGTCCATACCATCGCCGACAACGTTCCCAGCGCGGTGGACAAAAACGAGAAGCTCCACGTGGG
>ENA-UPAD01002203-UPAD01002203.1-bioreactor-metagenome-genome-assembly--contig:-NODE-2203-length-15327-cov-6.378274_pt1 | contig 15327 bp, 19 predicted proteins | sample MGYA00238179_ERZ772710 | MGnify/ENA primary metagenome ERZ772710 (study PRJEB29004, sample SAMN07631245) | bioreactor metagenome | isolation source: Switchgrass digestor | place: USA: Dartmouth...
GATTCCGGGAAGCAATCGTTCTTGCTGGATCGGGTTTTTCAACAAGCTCCTAGAGCGCCTACGCTGGGAAAAGGCCCGTACGCGTCCACAATGGCCCCGTCGGCGGCCCGCAACTTGAAAACTTTTCTAAGTTTGGAGTCGCTCACCCAGATGTGGGCTCCGTCAAACGCCAACGCAGACGGACCGTCACCCACCTCAAAACTCACTGGCTGTTTGTTCTCGTACCACCGCAACAGCGCAATCGACATCGTGCTCGGTCCGGTAGGCCCGGCCGGGCCCTGTGGGCCCTGAGGTCCCTGAGGCCCCATCAGTCCCGCCGGGCCCTGTGGCCCTTGCAGCCCTTGCGGTCCCTGGGGCCCCACAGGCCCCGTTGCGCCCTGCTGCGCCAGCAGCGCCCACTCCGGACTTGCACCGGGCTGGCGGCCCATGTTGGAGTCGGCCAGGCTGATGTAGCTCGAACCGCTGAAGAACACAGCGTCACCTCTCTGGTAAGTGGCGCCACTGTCCCACACGCCTTTGAAAGTCACCGGTGGTCCTTGCGGTCCGGCCGGTCCGCGGGTCCCTGGGGTCCCGTCGGCCCCGCTGGTCCTTGCGGTCCTTGCGGTCCTCGGGGCCCTGGCGGTCCCGGCGGCCCTTCCGGCCCCGGCGGCCCGATAGGCGCCGTCACGTAGTATCCGTACAGATCCACAACCAGGTGCGTGTCGTCGGTGGCCAGCACCTGAATGCTCCCGTCGGCGCTGGCCGGAACCACCGTCGCATTCCCGATGATCCCGCCTTTGTCGGCATTCAGCACCACCGTCCCCGGCCACGGCCGCCCTGCCTCCCATGCGCTCAGATATCCCACCCCCTTGCCTTCCGGCGGAACCACCACAAAGTGCGCCAGGTACGCCTTCGCCGCAGGCACGTTGCAATTGGATTTCGCCACCGGAATCGTTCGCGCCTTGTTGCCCGAAAGCATCGGAGGACCAAACGGGCCGCTCTTGCCCTGGCCCCCCCGTGTATCCACGAGGCGGCAGGGCGTGATCGGAACAAAGGCAAACGAGTCCACGCCGGCCTGTGCGATCGAAGCCTGTTTGCGCGCCGGTGCAGGCGCGGGTATCTGTTGGGACCATCCGCGCGGCGCCCAGGCCGGCAACGAGACCACGCCCAGGAGAACCGTGGCGGCGCCGAAAAACACGGGAACGTAACGTGCTGGTTTCTTCATAAGCAATGAATTGTGTGTAGGCTGCGTGCGGAGAACGCGCACGGTGCGGCACGCACCTCATGCGCGCCGAGAAAGAGATATTATCACTCGGTTACCGGATTCGCCGACGAGCCTCACCGTTGAAACAAGGGCGGATTAACGCTTCTGGTCGAGAAGTCTGGAGCGAGGCCGGGCTGTTGCGGCGCGCCCGGCCTCGCGCGCGGTGCAGTACTACAGTTTCGAGACTGTGTCCTCGCCGTTATTCGCTACCCAGATGTTGGTCCCGTCAAACGCCACGCCCCATGGAAAGCGTCCCGTCGTGTACGTGCCTAACAGGCTCCCGTCGCTGGCCCGCAACTTCGTCAAACTGTCGCTGCCGTTATTCGCCACCCAGATGTGGGTTCCGTCGAATGCCACACCGTATGGCTCGATTCCTACAGCGAAGGTGCCGAGGACCTCCCCGTCGCTGGCGCGCAACTTCGTCACGCTGTTGCTGCCGCAATTCGTCACCCAAATGTTGGCCCCGTCGAACGCCACACCCCTTGGGTTGGTTCCTACGGCGAAGGTGCCGAGGACCGCCCCGTCGCTGGCCCGCAACTTCGTCACGTTGTTGCTGGCCCAATTCGCCACCCAGATGTTGGCCCCGTCGAACGCCACGCCCTCGGGACCGAGTCCCACCCAGAACGTGCCTAACACCGCCCCGTCGCTGGCCCGCAACTTCGTCACGCTGGCGCCGGTGTAATTCGTCACCCAGATGTTGGTCCCGTCGAACGCCATGCCTGTCGGTCCGTCGCCCACCGTAAGCTTGGCCGCCTCATTGATTTCGTACCACCTCAACAGAGCAATCGACTTCGTGTTCGGTCCGGGAGGCCCGGCCGGGCCTTGTGGGCCCGTAGCGCCTTGAGGCCCCGGAGGCCCCACCGGCCCTTGGGGCCCTTCCAGCCCTTGTGGTCCCTGGGGCCCCGCCGGGCCTTGCGGTCCTTGCGGTCCTTGCGGCCCTTGCGGTCCTTGCGGTCCTCGGGGCCCTGGCGGTCCCGGAGGCCCTTCTGGCCCCGGAGGCCCCGCAGGCGCCGTCACGTAGTATCCGTACAGATCCACAACCAGGTGCGTGTCGTCGGTGGCCAGCACCTGTATCGCCCCGCCGGCGCCGGCAGGAACCACCGTCGCATTCCCGATGATTCCTCCTTTGTCGGCATTCAGCACCACCGTCCCCGGCCACGGCCGGCCACCTTCCCACGCGCTCAGGTACCCCACCCCTTTGCCTTCCGGCGGCACCACCACGAAGTGAGCCAGATACGCCTTCGCCGCCGGCACGCCGCAGTTGGATGCCGGAACCGGAATCGTCCGCGCCTTGTTGCCCGACAGCATCGGAGGACCAAACGAGCCGCTCTTGCCCTGGCCCTCCCGCGTATCCACGAGGCGGCACGGCGTGATTGGAACGAAGGCAAACGAGTCCACGCCGGCCTGTGCGATCGAAGCCTGTTTGCGCGCCGGTGCAGGCGCGGGCATCTGTTGGGACCATCCGCGCGGCGCCCAAGCCGGCAACGAGGCCAGGCTCAGGATCACCGCAGCGGCGCCGAAAAACGCGGGAGCGTAACGCACTGGTTTCTTCATAGGCAATGAATTGTGTTTGGAATGTGCGGACAACGCGCACGGTACGGCACGCACCTCCGGCAGGGACCGCGCGCGCCGGAAAAAAGATTTTAACATCCGGTTGACTTAAGCCTGAACCCCGGGGTACCGCCGGGCTGCGAACGTATTCCTAACTTCTGCGGCTATACTCGTTGTGATGAAACTTGCGATCGCTCTTCTGGGCGCGGCTTGCGCCTTCGCCACCGAATTGCCGATCCCCGAGGGTTGGAAACCCTGGGCTCAACGGCCCGAAATCGCCCCTCGTACTTTTGTCGATCAGCAGATGCTGGCCATCTGCGGAAATAGCAACCTGGCGGCCTATGGCGGCTGGGAATACACCCTACCGGTGGAGGGCGGGAAGTGGTTCCGCCTGTCCGCGCAGTATCGCGCCGAAGGTCTCACTTACGAGCGCATGCAAGTCGTCGCGCGGCTGGACTGGAAATCGGCCGAAGGCAAGCGTGTTGGCCAGCCGGATTACGCTTACCAGATCACGCGCGAGGGAGAGTGGCGCCACGTGACCCTGGACGCTCCCGCACCTGCCGAAGCCCGCGCCGTCACCGTCCAGCTCTATCTCGGAAACGCGCCGTATGCCACCATCTGGTGGCGCAACATTTCGGTGACTGAGATCCCCGCCCCCGGCCCGCGCGAAGTAACCGTCGCGGCGGTCAACTTCTGGCCGGGCCGCTCGCCAAGTCCCGCCGAGACTATCCGCCGGCTTATCGAAATGATCGAGCAGACTGTGCCGCCGAACACCGATATCGTCGTGGCGGGAGAGGGCGTCCCGATGGCCGGCACCGGCAAGACCTACGTCGAGGTTGCCGAACCCATCCCGGGACCCACTACCGAGGCGCTCGGCGAACTCGCCAGGAAGCGGCGCATGTGGATCGTGGCCGGCATCTACGAGCGCGAGAACACCACCGTCTATAACACCGCCGTGCTGATCAACCGCGAGGGCCGTGTTGCGGGCAAGTACCGCAAGGTTTACCTCCCGCGCGAGGAGATCGAAGGCGGGTTGACCCCAGGTAATTCTTATCCGGTCTTCCAGACCGATTTCGGCACCGTCGGCCTGATGATCTGCTGGGACGTTCAATACCCCGATCCCGCGCGCGCTCTCGCCCTGGCCGGCGCCGAGCTGATTTTGATGCCGATCGCGGGAGGCAGCCAGACCCTGGGCAAGGCCCGCGCCATCGAGAACCACGTTTTCCTGGCCTCATCCGGATATCAGTACCCGACCGAGATTCTCGATCCGAATGGCGAGACCCTGGCCCGCGCGCAAAGACGTTCGGCCGCGGTCGCCACTATCGATCTGAACAGGCGGTATCCCGATTCCTGGCTCGGCGAAATGCGGAACCGCTTTATGAAAGAGGTGCGCTTCGACGTCCCGGTGGACCCGGGATACCCGCGGTAGCCCTCGGCCGGAACGGAACCGGATGCGAAGCCGCGCAGTTGCTATGCTATACTTTGAAAGTTCGCGGGAACTACTGTAGGTAAGTCCTGCCTGAACCCTGAATCAGGATTCTTTTCATGCCGAAGCTGAAAACACATCGTGGTGCGGCTAAGCGCTTCAAGCGGACGGGGACGGGTAAAATCGTTCGCCGCCATGCGTTTGCGCGCCACATCCTTACGTCGAAGACGCGCGCACGGAAGCGCCGGCTGAGCCAGGATGCGGTCGTGAGTCCGGCCGATCAGCCTGTGCTCGCCCGGATGATTCCCTATAAGTAAGCGCCGAGTGCGGTCGGAGTGCGGGGCACGTACCCGTACCGCCTCATAAAGAAGCAGTAGAAGGAGGAAAACGTGCCTAGAGTTAAACGCGGAACCCACCGGGTTGCGAAGCGCCGCAAAACGCTGAAGGCGGCGTCCGGTTATTTTCTCACCAAGAGTAAACTGAACCAGGCGGCACAGGAAGCCGTCGAGAAGTCGCTCCGATATGCCTACGTTGGCCGGAGGCAGAAGAAGCGCGATTTCCGGTCCCTATGGATCGTGCGGATAGGGGCGGGATGCCGCCAGGCGGGCATCTCGTATAGTAAATTCATCGCCGGTTTGCGGAAAGCCGGTATCGAGCTGAACCGGAAGGTTTTGGCCCAGATGGCAGCCGACGACGAAACCTCATTCCGCCTGCTGGTGGAAAAAGCGAAGGCTGCGCTCGCCGGATAACAACAATGGAACTGCTGGAAGACATCGATTCGCTCAGCACGCTCGAGGAGCGAATCCACCAGGCGATCGAACTGGTGACGCGATTGCGCCGCGATGTGGAGACGGCGCAATCGGAGAAAGCGGCCGTAATGGCCGAGCGCGACGCCGCCCTGCAAGAGGTGGCCGCCGCGAAGGACCAGATCTCACGGCTCACCCAGGAGATTCAGATGCTGCGCGACGAGCGCAAGCAGGTACGCAGCCGGATTGAACGGCTGCTTGGCCAGATCGATGCCCTGAGTGTAAGCTGAGCGGGTTCCCGTGGCCGACAAACATACTGTCCAGGTCACGATCTTTCACCAGACGTACACTCTCCGTACGTCCGGAGACGAAGAAGAAGTCCAGCAGCTTGCCGACACGGTCGACCGGCTGATGTCGGCCATCGCCGCCAGATCAGCCAGCGCCGATTCCTTACGGATTGCGGTGCTGGCGTGCCTCCATTTGGCCGACCGGCTCCGCAGCATCGAAAACGAACTGGCGCAACTGCGGCAGCGCGTCGAGGAAAAGAGCGAGCGGTTCCGGCTGCTGCTGGACCAGGCCCTCGAAGGCCGCTAGCCCGCCGGAGCAGGGTGGCTTCACCCGGTCGCGCCCGTTTTTGATGCCCGCGAACCCCGGCAACCGTATCATGATCCAGTGAGTATCTCCCCCGCACGTTTGACCGCTTTTGAAATCCTCAGGCTTGTGGAAGGCGGCGGCTATGCGTCCGACCTGCTCGCCTCGCGCACCGCGGCCCTGGATTCGCGCGATGCCGGTCTGGCCGAGGAGATCGTGCTGGGAGCCCTCCGCGTCCAGGCGCAATTGGATTTCCTGATCCAGCACTTCTCCGAGCGCCCGGCCGGGCGCCTCGACCCCGAGGTCCGCATCGCGCTCCGCATGGGCATTTACCAGATCCGTTATCTCACCCGAGTGCCCGCGCACGCCGCCGTGAGCGAGAGCGTCGAGCTGGTGAAGCGCGCGCGCAAGCGCTCCGCCGCCGGGTTTGTCAACGCGGTGCTGCGTAAAGTGGACCGCAGCCCGGTCGCGTGGCCCGGCCGCGCCATCGAGCTCTCCCATCCCGCCTGGATGCTCGACCGCTGGGAGCGCCGCTACGGGCTGGAAACGGCCATGAAAATCGCGCGGGCGAACCTGGCGACTCCGGAAACATACGTGCGGATCACCGGATCACCGCCTCCCGGCGCCGAACTCGAGGCCACGGACGTGCCCGGCGCCTACCGGCTTGTTGCCGGCTCCGCGCGCGGCCTCCGCATTCAGGACATCGGGTCGCAAGCCATCGTTCCGCTGCTCGAACTCGAAGCCGGGCAGACGTTTCTGGACGTTTCGGCCGCCCCGGGGAACAAAACCGCGCAGGCGATGGAATCCGGCGTCCGCGCCGTGGCCTGCGACGTCCATTTCCGGCGCCTCGCGCCGATGCGCGGGCTGGGCTGCGATCTGGTGGTGATGGACGCCACCCGCCCGCTGCCCTTTCGCCGCCGCTTCGACCGGATCCTGCTCGATGCGCCCTGCTCGGGCACCGGCACGCTCGCCCGCAACCCTGAGATTAAGTGGCGGTTGCGGCCCGAAGACCTGCCCGCGCTGCAAGAGCGGCAAACCGCCATGTTAAGAAATGCGCTGGAACGCCTTGCGCCCGGCGGACGTCTGGTTTATTCAACGTGTTCTCTGGAGCCGGAAGAGAACGAAGACGTAATTCAGAAAGTGCCTGCGCGAGTGCTCCGGCTGTGGCAGCGTCTGCCGGGCGTTGATCCCGGTGATGGATTTTTCGCCGCTGTGTTAACATCGGACTAGCCGCTAAATGATTCAAATTGTTCCTTCAATCCTGTCAGCAGATTTCGCCCGCCTGGGAGAGGAAATCCAGCGAGTCGAACAGGGCGGCGCCACGATGTTGCACCTGGACGTCATGGACGGCCATTTCGTGCCCAATCTGACCATTGGGCCGCCGGTGGTGAAATCCATCCGCAAAATCACGAAGATGACCCTGGATGTGCATTTGATGATCACCGACGCGGACAAATACGCGCCGGTGTTTATCGAAGCCGGGGCCGACCAGGTGTCCGTACACCAGGAGGCTTGCCCTCACCTGGACGGCACGATACGCGCCATCCAGGCCGAAGGCGTTCCGGCGGGCGTCGTTCTGAATCCGGCTACTCCGGTGTCGGCGCTCGAGGACGTGCTGTATCTGGTGGACTACGTCCTGATCATGAGCGTCAATCCGGGCTTTGGGGGGCAGAAGCTCATTCCGCGGTGCCTTGACAAGGTGCGGCAACTGGCGCGCCTCCGCAAGGAGCTGGGGTTGAAGTTCGCCATCGAGATCGATGGCGGCGTCAACCTGGATAACATCGGCGACATCGTGCGGGCAGGCTGCGACTGGCTCGTAAGCGGAGCTTCCATCTTCCATAGTCCCGACCCGGCGGCCACCGTCGCGAAGATGCGCGCGCTGGCGCAGGAGGCGATGACAATCCGGGTATAGCAACCCTGGCGTGGAATGGGAACGTCGAAAGTGGGACAATGCTAGAATCGCCCGGAGAGATGCAGGTTATTGCCAACAACCCGCGGTCTGATGACCTGTGTGAGTGAGGCTATGAAGGTTCATCGAAACTTGTTAACCTACGGCGTCGTGGCAGTGCTCGTTGCCGGTTTGACCGCTTCCTGCGGTTTCCGGCGCAAGAAGTACGAAAACCCGATCACCAAGGACACTGAACAGCCGGACAAGATCCTGTTCGACAAGGCGATCAACGACATCGAACGGGGGCGCTACGAGATCGCGCGCCTGACCCTCAACACCCTGATCAACACGTACGACCAGAGCGAGTACCTGGCGAAAGCGAAGCTCGCCATCGCCGATAGCTGGTTCCGTGAGGGCGGCTCGCACGGGCTTGCGCAGGCCGAGGCCGAGTACAAGGATTTCATCCTCTTCTACCCGACCATGGAAGAAGCGGCCGAGGCGCAGGAAAAAGTCTGCATGATCCATTACAGGCAGATGGAAAAGCCGGACCGCGACAACACCCACGCCGTTCGGGCCGACGAAGAGTGCCGGCAGTTGCTCGTACAGTTCCCCAACAGCAAGTTCGCGCCGCAGGCCGAGCAGAGACTCCGCGAGATCCAGGAAGTGCTGGCCGAAGCCGAGTACCGCGTGGGCTCGTTCTATTACACCAAGGGCGTTTACTATTCGTCGGCGAATCGCCTTCAGGCGCTCACTAATCATTACCCGCTTTACAGCCAGGCGGACCAGGCACTGTGGAAGCTTGGCGATTCCTACGCCAGGATGGGCCCGAATTTCCGCGACCGGGCCGCCGCGGCCTTTGCGAGAATCGTCAGGGAATACCCGCTCAGTCCCCTCGTCGATCAGGCGAAACAGCGGCTGACCGCTATGGAAGAACCCATTCCCGAACCCGACCCCGTGGCTCTGAACCGCATGAAGTACGAGCTAGCGAACCGGCGCAAGCCGGGGGTGATGAGCCACTTCTGGGGCATCTTCCGGAAGAGTCCCGACGTGAGCATGGCCGCCAAATCCGGCGCCCCGGCGATGGAGACACTGCGGCCCACGATTCCAGTCACGGTGCCCACCGAGACCGCGGGCGGAACTCCCAGTGCCGACGTCACCGCGTCGCCGATTACCGGCCCCTCGGCGCTTGATACCCAGCCCGACGCTCGCCAGAACCCGCCGAAGGCCAAGCCCGCGGAACAGGCAGCGCCGGCCCAGCCTCCTCAGCAATGAGCCGAATTCTTTTGGCAGATGACAGCCCCCATGCCCAGCGGATGGGGGAACGGATTCTGCGGGAGGAAGGATTCGAGGTGGTCACCGTCACGGACGGCGAGACCGCGCTCATCCGCTTGCCGGACGTCGATCCGGACCTCATTATGGCCGATGTGTTCCTCCCGCAACACTCGGGATACGACGTCTGCAAGTACGTCAAGAATCACCCGAAGCACAAGCACGCGCGCGTCGTTCTTCTGGCGGGCCTGCTCGAACCCGTGGACGAAGCGGAAGCCGGACGGGTGAAGGCCGACGCCATTCTGAAAAAGCCCCTGGAGGCTTCGGCTGTCCTCGCGACGGTGCGCCCGCTGATCGAAGCCGCCAGAGCCGAGCGCGAAGCGATTCGCGATGCCGCCGCAAGCGCTCCTCCCGCTCCCGCCATTTCGGCGCAGGAGCCCGCTTCGGCCGCGCCTCCTAAACAGGAGCCTGTTCCGGCGGGCCAGCTTAAGCAGGAGCCCGTCGCAGCCGGGCAGCCCAAGCAGGAGTCCGTCGCGGCCGGGCAGCCGGAAGGGATCGACCGCGAACGCGTGCGCGCCGCCGTCACCATCGCGCTCGATCAGGCGATGCCCGCCATGATCGACGAGATTACCGCCCGCGTCCTCACCGCTCTGGACAAGTAGCCGGTCCGAGCCTGGTTTACGCCGCCGGCGCATAGGCCGGATGCTATCCTTAGCTTGTCTTATGCCCGACAACAGCTTTGATATCGTTTCCAAGATCGATCTGAACGAAGTGAACAATGCGATCCACCAGGCCAGAAAGGAAGTCCAGACGCGATACGACCTGAAGAACACCAAATCGCAAATCGAGCTGAACGAAAAAGAGAAGAAGATCGTGCTTTCCAGCCAGGACGATTTCAAGCTCCGGGCGGTGACCGAAATCCTGGAGCAGAAGCTGGTGAAGCGCGGCGTGCCGCTGAAGGGTCTTTCCTATGGAGACGTCACGCCCGCGGCCGGTTCCACCGTTCGCCGGGAAATCAGCATTCAGCAGGGCATACCGATTGAGAAGGCGCGCGAGATCGTGAAAACGATCAAAGACAGCAAAATCAAAGTGCAGGCTTCGATTCAGGGAGACCTCGTGCGGGTGAGCGGCAAGAGCCGTGACCTGCTGCAGGAAGTCATTCACATGCTCAAGCAGCGCGACTTCGGAATCGACATGCAGTTCACGAATTACCGGACGTTTTGAAGTGAGCAGACTCGAATCCCTGATGTTGGAAGGGCCGGCGGGCAAGCTCGAAGCGCTGCTGGAGATACCCGATGGGGAGCCGGTGCGCGCTTGCCTCGTCTGCCACCCTCACCCGCTCTACGGCGGCACCATGCACAACAAGGTCGTGCATCGCACGGCCCGCGGCTTACGACGCGCGGGAGGCGCCGTGTTGCGCTTCAATTTCCGCGGCGCGGGAAGGAGCGAGGGGAGTTACGCCCAGGGAATCGGTGAACTCGAGGACGCGCGAGCCGCGCTCGGCTGGCTGCGGGAACGCTACCCTTCCCTGCCCTACACGTTGGCCGGTTTTTCCTTCGGCGCCCGCATCGCGCTGGCGTTGGGATGCACGGAGGAACGGCCGGAACGGGTGATCGCGCTCGGGCTTCCGACCCACTGGCCTCTGCCCGAAGGTCTGCCCGGCTGCACGGTTCCCAAGGTCTTCATCCAGAGCACCCGCGACCAGTTCGGCCCCAAGGAGGAACTGGAAGCGCTGTTCGCGCAGTTACCGGAACCGAAACGGCTGATCTGGATAGAGGCGCAGGACCACTTCTTCGCCGGGGCGCTCGACCGCCTTGAGGAGACAATTCGTGGTCTTGATGGGGAAACGCCGGCCCGCTACGGGACGTTCGCGTGACGCAATTCGCGTTCCACACGGCGCGTCGCGCGCTCGCTGATCAGGTCCGCTACCCTGCTGAGCAATCCGGGCAGGTCTTCGGGCTCGATCAGAACGGTGTCCCTGGAGTTCCGCGAGCCGCCACGGGGCTTCGAATTTTGGTAGGTGGTGATGAGCGCGGTGGCCGGCTTATAGTCCATCATGCGGGCGTGCGCCAGCACCTTAAGCCCGGCCTCGGGCGACTCCATCCGGAGGTCGCTCAACACCAGTTCGTACTCACGATTATCCAGCTTGGCCACCGCTTCGGCTGCGGAGGCGGCCGCGTCTACACTATAACCGCCTGCTTCCAGAACGGTTTGCAAAGTCAGGCGGGAGGTCAGATCATCGTCGACAAGCAGCACACGGGCCAAATCCAGGTTTCGACTCCGTGGCGTGCGATGAGACTTCGCCATCTGGGGCTGATATCCTTTCCTCAAATTTAAGTCTAACCTAGGCCCTGGAAAAAAGCACGGTTTATTTGATTGCTGGAACTACTACACTGATAGTACTACGTATATTAGAATTTTCTAAGCCAGATCGACACCCGCCCGGCGCCCCGCCGCGCATCGGGAACCACCCCGCTCAACAACTGTGAAACTTGCGGCGTGGCCAGGGGGAGCAGGTTTGCCGAAAACAGGGGCGGGTAGTGGCCTGTTTGAGGTCAGGCCCACTCAGCCGGCCGAACGATTAGCTCCCCGTTGCGCGCCGGCGCCGGATTAGGCAACTGGCAGCAAGCCAAATCTCGTTTACTGATGAAGCGAACAGTGGAGGTTACGCGAGCCAGCTTTTTGGGCACGGACTTGCGTTCGTAATCGGGGTACAGTAGCACGACTGGCTTTCTATTTTCCTCCTTCACGATGCGGAGAGGTTCAACCAGATCAGTGTCCGACGAAACAACCACAGCGGCATCGTACTGGTCTGTATAGCCATCCCGTAGGAGGTGCGATGCCAAGTTCACGTCGGACGCCTTTTCTTCGGTATTGTGAACCATCACGTACTGCATACCATTCGCCTTGGGATAGACCAGCGGGATCGGTTCAACAAGCGGACGGCAGACTCGCCTTGTGGCAAAGTTGCCGATATGGATAGTCAGGCACGGAAGGCCGGCAAGCGCTCTAATGTATGCGTCTTGCCGCTGCGGCTGGCCGTCGTCAGTTCTCCCCGTTACGAGCGAGGTGTAATAGCGCACCCTCAGCAGCACGTCGTCATCCGGATGAGGCGCTGAACAAGGGCGGCAACATTCAGCCATTTCAGTTCTGGGTGTCGTTTGAGGGCTCTATGGTATAGATTGAAGCCATCTACGTATGCCTGTACCCGTGGCAAGGGGGTACCTCCAAAACAGGAAGGGCTGCCTTGCGGCAGCCCTTCAGTCAATAGCGATGAAATCTACTGACGGGTAAACTCAACTAAAGTATAGAACAACGCCCGAAGCTGTTCAAGGTTCTTTCGGCCCGCCGTTGGGCCATAACTGAGGCATGATTATCCATCCAAGCGAACCATAAGATCGGGGCTTGTCATGAACGGACGTCGGGGCTAGGCCATCGGGAGAGAAGCTGACGGGCGAGCCACTGGAAGATCCCAACCCGGAAATCCGGCCGCCGCAGGCTCGGCAGGGCTTGTGGGCCGGCACGGTCTGTCGTGCTGTTTCTGCATGCACTACAACTTAGGGCCGGAGCATCACACGCTTTGCACGATGCTGGTTGTGAAGGCGGGAATTGCAGGCCCCTTTGGGGTGAGATCGCCGGCTTGCTGGACAACAGTTCGGCGGCAAGCTGGACGTGTGCGTGGCCTCTTCTGTGCTTGTGGAGTATCATGATGTCCAAGTAGTACTGCCAACAAGGCATTAGGAGTAGGGGCATGCCCAGAGAATGCACGCATTTGAATCAGATTCGGGTCCGGACGACGGACAAGTACGTGTGCGAGGATTGCATCAAGACGGGCGACAGCTGGGTTCACCTGCGCCTGTGCTTGAGCTGCGGGCATGTCGGGTGCTGCGATTCCTCGAAAAACAAACATGCGACGCAGCACTTCCGTTCCACCCAGCACCCGCTCATCCGGTCGATCGAGCCCGGAGAGGCGTGGGTCTGGTGTTACCAGGACGAGGTATACGCGAAACCTGCGGAGCCAATGCCCCCGCTGTGAAGGGAGCATCTAATCAGATGGAGAGAGCACAATGAGTGTGAACGTTCTGATCGCCTTTTACTCAAGAAACGGTTCGACGGAAGCGCTCGCGCGGGCCATTGCTGAAGGGGCAAAGTCGGAAGGCGCAGAAGTGCGCCTGCGGCGCGCGCGCGAGGTGGTAACGGAAGAAGTCATGGCCAAGGCAGACGGCTGGCTGGAGAACGCCCGGCGCATGAACGCTCAATACGAAGAGCCGACTCCGGCCGACGCCGAGTGGGCCGACGCGATTATCTTCGGGACGCCGACGCGATTCGGGAACGTGAGTTCCGAGTTGAAGGCGTACATCGATTCGCTGGGAGGCATTTGGGCGCAGGGAAAGCTGGTGGGTAAGGCCGGATCGGCTTTCACCTCCACCTCAACGCCTCACGGCGGGAACGAGAGTACGATTCTGACGATGTACAACTTCATGGCCCATCTCGGGTTGATTATCGTTCCGCTGGGCTATGCCAACCCTCTCGTTTTTCGGGCGGGCACGCCCTACGGCGCATCGACGGTCTCCGGACAGACGTCCACGCCGCCAACGGCCGACGATCTCGAAGTTGCGCGCTTCCAAGGCCGCCGCGTTGTGCAGGTGGCGGAAGCGCTCAAAATGGCCGCCGCGGCGCAAACAACGTAACGGCGGAGAGCCTCACCGGGGCCGGGACAGCGAAATCTCCGCGGCGATCGCGCCGTGCATGGCCGCCAGCCGAACGGGCTTCGGAATGCCGGCGCCGCTCAGCGTGCCATAGAGGTCGAGGGCCGCGGCGCGGTTTCCTTGGGACAGAAAACCTTCGGCGCAGACCAGCCCGGCCCCGGCGGCCGCCGCACGTACCCGTCCCTTAGTGCGAGTAAGTGCGCGCTGAAGTGCCTTTGCCGCCTCGGCCCCGCCTATCGTCCCCAGCGCCCACGCCGCCGCTTCCGCCACGAGCGGATCGGCGTGATCGAGCAGCTTCGAGAGGGCTGGAACGGCCTTTGCGTCCCTGCGGTAGCGAATCGAATTGATGACGCCCACCAGGGGCCCGCCCTTAGCCTTTGTCAACGCGTCGCGAAGGGCGTCGTCGACCGAGGGATGGTTGATGGGCTGGAGTGCGTTCCGTGCATAGGTGCTGAAGCGCTCGTCCGTCAGCATGGAGGCGAGCACGGGCACTGCGTCGGGCGTGCCCACCACGGCCAGGCGCTGGCAGCACTTGGCTTTCGCGAAGTCGGTGGAGTTGGGGTCCTTCAACACCGCTATGAGCTCGGAGGGGCTGAGCTTGTCGAACTGTTCCGGCTGGAGTTCGGGCGGCGGCTCCAGCCAAAGGCGCCCGGATTTCTTCGCCGGGGCCGGTTTCGGAGGAGTAGCAGGGGCTTGCATACCGTTTCTCCCTATACGCGCCAGGGTTCCCGCATAGCTCGAGCGCGGAGGCGGTTGGCTTCTTCGTCGCCGGGAAATTCCTTCTTCACAGGGTCCCAAACAACCTTTCGTCCCAACTGGAACGCAATGTACGCCGCATGGCAACTGATGTGCGAGTTCGCTACGACCTCGGCGTTCGCGCGGGGTTGCTTACGCGAGCGGACGCAATTGAGGAAGTCCTGGGTGTGGTACGCCAGCGCGAGGCGCGCTTCCGTAGTGGGCCGGAGAAGCGGACGGAGGTTTTCCGAGACCTCGATCTTGCCGCTGTCGCCGGTTTCCACCCAACCTTCCTCGCCGACAAAACGCACCGTATTCGCCCCGAGGCCGAGACGGCCCTGGCGGCCTTCATCGACCATCTCCAGCTTTAAGCCGTCCGCGAACCGGCAGTGCACCGCGTAAGGGCCGTTGTTGTCGCCTTCCGGCACGTATTCCACCGGCTGCGTGTCTTCCCTCTGCGCGGCCCAATGGCAAAGGTCCACAGTGTGAGAGCCCCACTCGAGGATGCCGCCGGCATGGAAATCGTAGACGTTGACCCAACCCCAGTCCGGGGCATAGCGGGAGTTATAGGGGCGCCACGGCGCCGGACCGAGCCATCTGTCCCAATCGAAGACCTCCTTGGGCGGCTCGGGTTCGGGCGGCAGCCATCCGCGGTGCGGCAGCGGCGGCCAGCTTTGCCACGGGCCCACATTCGCGTACACCGCCTGCAGCTTTCCCAGCCGCCCGGTGTGCACCAGTTCCACCGCGAGCTCGAAATTGCCGCCGTTGCGCCGCTGGCAGCCGGCCTGAAAGATGCGGCCGTAGCGGCGGAAAGCAGGCGCGATCGCCAGCGTCTCCTCGATCGTCATCGAGATGGGCTTTTCGCAGTAAACATCCTTGCCGTGCTGCGCGGCAAGGATGGACATGGGAGCGTGCCAGCGGTCGCCCGTGGCGATGAGCACGGCGTCGATATCTTCGCGGGCCAGCAGCTCGAACTGGTCCGAATACATGGCGCAGTCGCGGTTCTGGTAGCGCTGATCGACCATTGTTTTAATGGCTTCGCGGCGTTCGTTGCGGACGTCGCACACCGCCACGAAGCGCACTTCGCGATAGCTGAGAAAAGCGCGCAGGTCGGTTTCTCCGCGAACTCCGGTGCCGATGCCGCCCATCACGATTTGATCGCTAGGGGC
>ENA-UPAD01002211-UPAD01002211.1-bioreactor-metagenome-genome-assembly--contig:-NODE-2211-length-15294-cov-4.242864_pt1 | contig 15294 bp, 18 predicted proteins | sample MGYA00238179_ERZ772710 | MGnify/ENA primary metagenome ERZ772710 (study PRJEB29004, sample SAMN07631245) | bioreactor metagenome | isolation source: Switchgrass digestor | place: USA: Dartmouth...
AGGCTGCGGATCCGGCCGGCGATCTCCATGTTGGCCTCATCCTCGGGATCCCAGGTCGGCCGCGGCTTGTCGGTGGCCACGCAGACGAACTCGCCTTCGAAGAACACGTACAGCCGGCTCTTGTCGTGCGGGTCGAACCGGACCGTGACCCACTCATCCACAATGGCCCGGTGCACCAGGTTGTCCATCCGATAGAGGGCGTCGTGCCAGAACCAACGGTTGAACATCTTGATGCCCTGGTCGCTGACCCGCCGCCGCTCCTCACGCATCGTGAGCAGCTGCCATGCCTTGAGGGTCGGAACGCCGATCCGGGCGGCCGGCAGCTCGGCGTAACGCTGCGCCGGCGTCTTGCCGTCCATCCCGTCGCCGGTGTGCTGGTGCTCTGTGTTGTACCAGCGAGCGAACTCGGCGAAGGCGATCTCCAGCTCCTCGAAGGTCGGGAGCTTGCCCTCCGCGGCGAGCTTCTTCTCATCCAGCAGCTCCGGCCTGGCCATGACGTTGTGGCCGGTCCAGGCAAAGAAGCGGTCGAAGCGGTAGGACAGGATCTTGAAGAACGACTCGACCGGCTTCTGCCACGCGGCCTCGACCTCGGCGGTGCGGTGCTTGATGCCGAGATCCTTGAGCGTGCCGGTGACCACGTGGGAGCGGAAGTCCTGGCCGTTGTCGGTGAGGAACCATTCAGGCACAGACGGCTGGAATGGCGATCCACAGTAGATCGAGGCATGCAGCGCCTGTAGGATCGAATCGGCGGTTGGCGCCGTGGCGAGCTTCCATCCGAGGAGCCCGCGGCTGGCGCCCTCGATGATGCTCGTGATCCAGGGGCGCACCGGCTTGCCGGTTCTGGGGTCGATGACGAAGAAGTCGAGCTGCCGGTGGTCGGCTACCCAGTACTTGTTGCGGACCTCGGGCGCTGCGATGGTGTTCTTCGGCAGCACCTCCTTGCGGAGCGCCGACCGTCCTTCCCGGCCGGCGGCCCGCTCGACCGCGGACAGGTCCTGCGAGACGATGCGGTAGAACGTGGCCCGGCTCGGGATGGACCAGCCCATCTCCTGGGCCTTCGGCTTGTAGATGTGCTCGACGACTGCGGTTACAGGGAGCTGGTTCTGGCTGTTCCAGGCGGCCAGGAAGAAGTCTCTGGCCTCGGGCTCGATGCTGGTTCGACGGCGCATGCCACGCTCGTCGAACTTCGAACGCATGGTCTTGGCGGCCCCTTCCAGGGTGGGTGTTGATGACTGGTTGTCACTGGCCACGGCCATCCAGCGGTAGAGGGTGGACAAGCCGATGCCTCGTGACGTGGCCAGGGCCCGGAGCTTCTGGGTCCGGTTGGGACCTGTGATGGCCCGGGCGGCCTGGATGATCTCCAGCCGGTCGGCCGCCACCAGCACGGCGGGACGGCCGCCCTTTGCGCGGAACGTACCGAGAGAGATCGGAGAGGAGACGGCCCCAGCTGCCGAGCTGGTCGCCGGGAGCGATGAGGCAGGAATCATGTAGACCTGGCCGCTGCGTCCACCGCGCTTCCCGACGGCGATTGTCGCAGGGATCGTGCCGGCAGTGCAGTGCCGGCGTACCGTGCTGGGGTGTACGCCCAGGCGCTGGGCGAATTCTCGCACCGTCAGCAGGCCAGCTGCGCTCATCGCTCCACCTCCTCTCCTGTTGGCCCGTTGCTACTCTGCCGTGAAGTGGGTAAGCTACTGCGCCTTCTTGTGCTGGCAGCCTCTCTCGTGTTCGCTCCGGATCGAGAGCGCCACCACGTCAACAGGGACGTTTAGTGCGCGAGCCAGAGCAGCCAACTTGTCCTCGCTGAGCTGGCTCTTACCAGCAAGGGCAAGGCTGAGGTGTGCCCGGCTCATGCCCGCACGCTCGGCCACCTGCTTGTCGGAGTCAAACCCTTGCTGGCGTCGGAGCTGGCGGAACGTGAGGGGGCCGATGCTACCGATGGACATGACATCACCTCCTTGCTCCCGATTCTAACACACGTTCAATGCGGATTGCAATACCTCTCTGCTGCCGATCCAAATACGGAACGCACGTTCCGGCTGGATGCGGAGCAAACGAGTGTTTAGAATGTGAGCAGGAGTGTGCTGAGCGCGTTAGGAGGTGAGCGATCTGGTGCTGAGTCTAGCGGCACGAGTACGGAGGCTCCGCGCTCACCTTGGGATGTCTCAGCGTCAACTGGGTGATGCTGCTGGCCTCGGTTACTCCACGATCGCCCAGATCGAGCAAGGAATCAGAACGGAGCTGCGCCCACGCACCTTCGAGAAGTTGGCCATGGCTCTCAACGTCCATCCGGCCTACTTCACCACCGATGACCCTAAGGAGTTCATGAAAATCCGGTTCTCAAGCATGACCCCAGAAGAGGTGATGCGCTGGCAGGAGATGGACCCGAGCCAGCGCTGGGAATGGGTCATCAACTCGATGTGGTACTACTGGGGCGATGACTGGACCGTAACGGCCGTGGCTGAGAGGCTAGGTATTAGTGCCGAATCCTTCGAGAAGATGTTGTCAGGAGAATGGGAGATCTCCAACGCAATACACCAACAACTCTCGGCCATGACCGGAGTGCCTATGTCCACCGTGCTGTCACCGGACGACTCGATCTCGGACGAGATCCTGCTGCGCTACCGCCAGGCGGTGATGGCAGCCTTCCGAGCGGGACTGAGCCCACAGCAGTTGGAACAAGCCGTGACCTTCCTGTCCTCGATTCGTCAAGAATGACAGAAGACCAGTGGTCTGTGGACCACTGGTCTTCTGCTTGCCCGCTCGTGCCCGAACACGTGCGGGCAGTCGTCTGGGTACGGGAAGATTGTCGACGCTACCCTAGTCGGTAGACCCTTACCTTGTTCAGTCCGGTAGGGCGGTCAGCTGGGAGCCCGCTTTGGTCACTTGTCGACCAACGGAGTGGACGGGGCCGAGCAGGTGCCCTCGTCGCCGCCGCCAGTCCCGCCAGGGCCAGGGCCACATGCACCGGCAGGCAGTGCAGTCGCACTGACGACGAGCAGGGCGGCGAGCAGGAGCATCAGGATTCGCCGCACTTCTGAACCTCCTTCCGCAGCTCCTGGATGTAACTGTACAGGGGAGGCGACTGGATCGTCTGAGCAGCTACTAGAGCTGCGCTCAGGAAGCCGCCGCGATCCCTAGTTGGAACCATGCTGGCGAGCAGCAAGTAGAGACGGGCGATCTCTTCGAGGACGCTGCCGAACCGGTCGACGGTCGTGTACAGCAATCTCACTGCTGCCATGGCCTGCGTGAATGCAAGCCCCTGGTCGCCTGTGACCTTCGAGATCCGCGCCCTGACTCCCATCACATATCCCCGGAGACACGGCAGTGTCACTGCTTCCAGGTTTGCACGGGCGCTCTCCAGTTCGCCGAGCTCGACCAGGTACTCGGCCAAGTCCACACGCAACCGTTCAACCCGTTCGGCATCCGCTGAGAATATCCCGATGGCCTTCTGGAAGCACTCCTTCACATCGGCAGCGGGTGCGCCCATCTTCCAGAGTATGTGCGCCTGCAGCTCATACGCGGCTCCGTCGAACGGCCTGACGTCCTGGCCGAAGTACTCCTCCAGCCACCTTGAAGAATCGTGAAGATCCCCAACTCGAAAGAGGGCAGTACCGCCGTTGATCAAGCATGCGGCCAACGCGCGGCCGGTCAGAAGAGGCTTGACCTGACGGAACATCTTCACGGCATCGCTGTACGCTGCCGTGTAGAGGTACGCTTCAGCCAGTGCACGCAACTCGCCCGGGTCCGAGCTCGATCTAATCGCGTTCTCGTGCTCAAGAATGGTACCCCAATCTCGCTTCTTGAACGCAGTTTCGACCTCTAGGCGCACACTCATCACCTCGTTGTCGACGTGCATCGGTATACGGAGCGCGCGGCCATTCGTATCGGGAGCATGCCTCCTTCTCAGTATGCTGAGAATACCCACCGCCGTCAACTAGTAGTTGGCACTCTTCCGAACGTATGTAGAGACGGGCCTCACAGGGAGCTGGCTTGTCTTATTAGTATGTAATTCGTCAAGACATGTGGTGATCATGTCCATTGTGCTCGGCTCATCGAGCATTCGTCAACCTACCGCATGGTAGCATGGCTATACGGTAGGTGGTGCAAATGCGGGCACACCGCAATATCTCTGGGGACCGCATCAAGCAGGCACGGGAGCTCCGTGCCATCACCCAGGAACAGCTTGCAGCTAGGTTGGCCCATGAAGCTCATGAGTCGGGTGTGCTAAGCGGATGGGTTCCCAGCCGCCACATGATCGAAAGGATGGAGGCTGGCGATAAGGTCGTTACTGATGCCCACCTGTACCTTCTAGCCCGCGTTCTGGCGACAGATCCAGGTTGGCTGATCGGCCTTCCCGGCAGTCGACCACCAAAGACGAAGTGAGGACCGCTTCCAAGCATCTGGAGCGGTCCTTCTTGTTTGCCGAAAAGCGGTTCCTACCACTAACATCGCGAGTCAGAATAACCCAGCCCACAGAGATTACACAATGCCCATAATGTCCCCTGTTTCGAAGAACGCACACGGTTTACACAACGTGGAAACCGTGTATCCCATGCCTGCTTGTCGGTCCACTATGCTGGGCTTGAGCGGCACGGACACCTGGGCGCAACGCCCCACATAGTGTGGTTCTAGTGACCCACGCCGCTCGGCGTGGGTTTCTGCTTGACCCCATCCGGCTGGACTGCCGCTCAACTCTCCGGCCGGTGAGATAGGGTAGTCGCCGAGCTGGCCGCCGGCGATCAGGGCGAGCCCGTGGGGGCACCCTGAACCCATTCCTGTGAGCCCGAGCAGAGTGCGGGGCAATAGTCAGGTGGCACTGGTAAGGCCCGCCTGGCCGGCGTAACCGGCCGCCACCCGGAGCAGCTAGGTGCAGGACGGGACCGGCTCATACCCGTCCGGGCGGTTCAATTCCGCCGGCTCCACCACAATCAGCCCTTTCGGCACCGGTGCCGCAAGCCGGATGCGACCGGACGCAGCCTCGCCGGGTATGCGCATCACATCGGTAACCCCGCAGCTGCGGACACGCACAGAGCGGTTACAGCGAGGTTGGCCCCCTTCCGGCCGGTGCCGATCCCCATTCCACGAAGGTGAGCGATGGAGGCGAGAACGATGGTTCGCAGCGCTGGAACAGCGAATGAGCCCCTGGCGGCCGTGGTGATCGGCGGCGTGCTCCATCATGTGCCGGCGTCCCAGGTCGAGATCGAGACCGAGATCGAGAAGGGCGTGCAGCTGGAGGCCGAGATCAAGGAGTTGCAGCAGCGGCGCAGCTCCATTGGCGAGTCCAAGGAGACTCTGATTGCCGCGTACCACGCCGAGATCAACAAGTTGGAGGAGGAGCTGCGGCTCGAGCGCGGGCCCGTGGACTCCCAGATCGCCACTAAGCAGGCGGAGCTGGAGCGGGTGAAGGGCCGGCTCTATGAGTTGATGGAGCCTCGGATGGGCGAGCAGAAGTCGATGAAGTTCACCGGCCTGGCCGGCTCGATCGAGGTCGTCCGGACGCCCAAGATCGAGGTGCCCTCCGAGAACATCGGTGCACTCCGCAAGCTCCTGGGCGACGCGTTCACCACTGCCTTCGAGGTGACCGAGAAGGCCAAGGCCCTGTCGCCGGCATTCACCCTGCTGAAGACCCTGAAGGGCAGCAGGCTGGCCAAGTTCCAGCAGCTGGTGAAGGCCACCACCTCCGGCCGGGTCCGGTTCCTGAGCTAGGAGGTGCACCATGCCGGAGTGGCTGCCCGTGGCGGTGACCATCGCTATCTTCATCGCCACTACGATCAACGGCATCATCGGGTGGGCGCTGAAGGAGCAGTGGAAGCGGCTGGAGGCCCTGGAAAGGGGCCACGGAGAGCTTCGCGACGACCTGAACGAGCTGAAGGCTCAGCTTCCCTTCTTGTACGTGACGCGCGAGGACTGGATCCGGGCCCAGACAGCGGTGGAGCGGAAGCTGGACGACATTCTGAAGGAGCTCTGGAAGCGCAACAACACTGCGCCAGACTCCCCTGGAGGTGACGACTGATGGATGTTGACCGGAACGCCGTTCTGCAGAAGGCCGCCCAGAACCGGAGCCTCCGCGGGATGATCCTGCTGATCCTGGCCCGCAGCGTGGGCCGCCCGACGATGGTCCGGATCGTGGAGCAGGCCGTGATGTCGGCCGGCGGCAACGTGTCCGACACCGACGACCTCATCTACTACCTGGAGTCAAAGGGGTACGTGGAGCGCCGGACGCCCGAGGAGCACAAGGTTCCCGGGATCGGCGACACCCTCGTGATCACCGACAGAGGCATCGACCTGGTCGAAGGGACGACGGAGGACCCAGGGGTGACGTTCTGATGGCCAGGACGAAGAGCGACCGGCGGCGGCACCACAAGGTTGAGCAGCTCCCGGCCGAGATCCGGCAGCTGGTCGACCAGATGCTGGCCAAGGGCCACACGTATGCGGAGATCGTCGAGGCAGTCCGGGCCGCCGGCGAGTCCATCGGCAAGAGCTCGGTCGGGCGGTACTACTCCAAGTACGCCGCCGCTGCTGAGCGGATCCAGAGGGCCAGAGAGGCCATGGCCTCCGCCATCGACTTGGTGCGCGACCGTCCTGACACCGACCTCGGCCAGTTCGCCAGCGCGATCATGATGCAGTCCCTGGCCGACCGCCTGACGCAGGCGACCGCCGAGGACTTCGAGTCGATCCCGATGGAGAAGGTCGGCCGGATCATCGCCGATCTGCAGAAGGCCGATGTCGCTCGGGAGCGTCTGAAGCTCGCCCACTCGAAGGGCGTGGAGGCGGCCATCGCCATCGTGAAAGCCCAGCTGCGGGCTGAAATGGGCGGTCGTCGGGATCTGCTGAACCAGCTCTACTCGATTGTGGACGCCGCTGGGGAGAAGGCGAAAGCCGAGGTGAAGTGAGGTGGACTTCCCGCTGCTCCGGGAGCTCCTGGGCGAAAAGCAGGGTGACTTCCGGGAGTTCTGCCTGAAGCACATCGTCCTTGACAACGGCAAGCCCTATGACCCCTATGCCAGGCCGTGCATGCGGGCAATCACCGACCAGCTCTTCATCCATCCGCACATCGCCATCGAGAAGGGCGAGCAGACCGGCTTCAGCACCAAGTTCATCGCCTATGACCTGTACCTGACCGACCAGCTGCGCCGCAACGTGATCTACTTCCTCCCGACCGACGAGTTCGTCGGGCTGTTCACCCCGACTCGCTTCGATCCCATCATCGAGCGGAGTCCCTACCTGAAGAGCCGGCTTCAGAATACCGACAACAAGAGCGCCAAGCAGATCGGCAACAACTTCCTCTACATACGCGGCCTCAAGTCCAAGTCCGGCGCAATCTCGGTTCCGGCCGACGTGATCTGCTTCGACGAGGTCGCACTCACCGACAAGGCCAACCTGGAGCTGGCTGAGGGCCGAATCTCGGCTTCCGACCTCGCCTGGCGGCGGTACTTCTCCGCCCCTCTGTTCGAGGAGGACAACATCGACGAGATCTTCCAGCAGTCCGATCAGCGCCAGTGGGTGATGACCTGCCCGGCCTGCAACCGGGAGCAGGTTGCCGAGGAGCACTTCCCCGACAATCTGGTCAAGCCGAAGGGACAGCATGCGTTCGTGGCCTGCTACCACTGCGGCAAGCCGCTGGATGTGGGCAACGGCCGCTGGGTGGCCAAGCACCCCGAGCGCACGGAGCGGCTCGGCTACCGGGTTCCCCAGCTGATCATCCCGGGGATCAACCTCGACCTGGCTTACGACCGGACGCAGGATGCGATCCGCCGGCCCAGCCGGATGGCCCAGGTGATGCGCTCGGTCTGCGGGATCCCCGCAGCGGGCGACATGCAACCGCTCTCCGATGCGATTCTCACCCGGGCGGCCAGCTACGACCCCTATCCGCTTGCCACCTGGAGCGAGCAGCCCACCTTCATGGGGATCGACATGGGCGACCTCTGCCACATCGCCATCCGACAGCCGGCAGGCCCGGGGCGAGCTCGCTGGATCTGGTTCGAGGTCGTCTCCGCCGAGGACGTGGTCGAGGTGGCCGCCAGGCGGGAGCAGGAGTTCAACGTGGTCAGCACCGTCGTGGATGCCATGCCCTACAAGACCGAGAGCAAGAAGCTCGTCAGGGCCCTCAAGCGCCAGGCGGCCATTCACTACTTCCGGGGCACTGAGACGAAGGAGGGCACCGAGGGCGACGGCGATCGGGCGGTGGACGTGGTGACCACCGAGCGAGACGAGCTGATCGACGAGGTTGTTGACGAGTTGCGCGCAGAGCCGCCCCTGGCGCTCCTCCCGCAGCCGATGAGCACCGACCAGGAGCGGCTCATGAACACGGTTCGGCGCCAGCTGAAGAAGTTGGTCAAGGAGGAGCGTGAGACGCCAACCGGCAAGGTCGTGAGCTACCGGGACGGCGTTGAGAACCACTTCGGACTGGCCATGACCTACGCCCTGATCGCCCAGGAGGTCCACAAGGTTACCCGCGTCGAGTACCGATCCGTAATCCCACGCCGCAGCCGGTTCGGAAAGGGGGCGTACTAGATGGCTGAGTTACTCGGGCCCGACGGCCAGCCGATCCGGCGCCAGCGCCCGATGACCCGTGAGATCGCCGTCGCCTCAGTCCGGGACCGGTGGAGCACCTACCCGTCGAACGGCCTTACGCCTGAACGCCTGACCGCCATCCTCCGCGAGGCAGACGCCGGCGACCTCTACCGGTGGGCCGAGCTGGCCGAGGACATGGAGGAAAAGGACACCCACCTCGGGAGCATCATGCAGACCCGCAAGCTGGCGGTCCTCGGTGTCGACTGGGAGGTCATGCCCTTCGACTCCGACAACGAGCAGGATGTGCAGGTGGCCGAGTGGGTCAGCTGGGCCCTAGATCAAGTCCAGGACTGGGAAGGCAGCTTGCTCGACATCCTGGATGCGCTCGGCAAGGGCATCTCCGTCTCCGAACTGATGTGGCAGATCCGGGATGGGCAAGCCCTGGTGGATCGGATCAAGTGGGTGCACCTGAAGCGGTTCCGCTTCGACGAGAACGACCAGCTGCTGCTGACCACCGACACCGACCCGATGGGCATCCCGCTCCCGGAGAACAAGTTCCTGGTGCACCGCTACAAGGCCCGCAGCGGACACGCCGCCCGGGCCGGCCTGCACCGGACGATCAGCTGGATGTACCTGTTCAAGAACTTCTCGATGAAGGACTGGGTCGCATTCGCCGAGGTCTACGGCATGCCGATCCGCGTCGGGTTCTACGACCCGAACGCCAGCGAGCAGGACAAGCAAGCCCTGCTGCAGGCCCTCATCAACATCGCCAGCGACGCTGCCGGCATCCTTCCCAAGGGTTCGGACATCCAGTTCATCACTGACCAGCTGCGGGCTGCAGGCGGCGACGTGTTCAAGGCCCTGGCGATGTTCTGCAACGCCGAGATGTCCAAGGCCGTTCTCGGCCAGACCCTCACCACCGAGGTGGGCGAGACCGGATCCTACGCCGCCAGCCAGACCCACCAGCAGGTGAGGCAAGACCTCCTGGAGGCCGACTGCCGTGCACTTGCCGAGGCGCTCAGGCAGCAGCTCATCCGCCCCCTGGTGCTCTTCAACTTCGGCCGCGCTGCGACCACCCGGCTTCCGTGGATCAAATTCCACTGCGAGCCGCCTGAGGATCTGGAGAAGAAGGCCAACACCTACAGGGTCCTGATCGCAGACATCGGCCTGCCCGTCGCGCAGGACTACCTCTATGAGGTGTTCGGGGTGCCCCGTCCCGAGGACGGGCAGCAGCTGGTGGTGCCTCCTGGAGGCAGACTCCCGGCTTTGCCCTTCTCCGCCCGGGATGACTTCTCGCGCCTAGCGCTGTCCAGTCGCACGAGCGCAGCCAACCGGCAACCTGTTGACCAGGTCATCGCGCAGGCCCGTGACCGGGCCGCGGAGATCATGGCCGGCCTGGACCGGCAGGTGCAGGACCTGGTACGCAGCGCCTCATCCTGGGAGGAACTGCGGGCCCGCCTGATCGAGCTCTACGCCGGCGCCGACCTGTCGGAGCTGGAGGAGCTGATCGGCCGGGCCACCATGGCGGCCGAGCTGTACGGCCGCTGGACGGTGCACCGCGATGGCTGAGGACCTGTGGTCCATCACCTGGCTCCAGCCCGAGGAGGCCATGGCCTACTGGCGGGAACGCCTTCCGCTCACCCAGGATGAGCTGCTGCGGATCGCCGAGGCCCACCGGATCCGCGCGTTCACGGTCGCCGGCGTCACGAGCCTCCAGTTCATCCAGGCAATCTGGGAGGCCATCGACCAGGCGATCGCCGAGGGCATCACGATGCAGGAGTTCGCCGAGCGCGTCACGGCGGTCGCTGAGAAGCGGGGGTTCACCGGCCTGGCGCCGCATCACCTGGACACCGTGTTCCTGAACAACGTGAGCTCCGCCTACATGGCCGGCCGGTACCGCCAGATGCGGCACCCGCGCACGCTGGAGAAGCGCCCGATTTGGGTGTACGACGCCGTCAACGACAGCCGGACCAGGCCGAGCCACGCAGCGCTGGATGGCATCGCCCGCAGGGCCGACGACCCGTTCTGGCGGGTCTACTACCCGCCCAACGGCCACCGCTGCCGGTGCGACGTGATCAACCTGACGCCCCAGGAGGCGGAGCGGCTCGGGATCCAGGTGGGCGAGGGTGTGCCGACAGATGTGGCCGGTCCCGACCCGGGCTGGGACCTCGACCCGGCCGACGCATTCGATCACTGGGAGCCTGATCTGACCGGTTTGCCGGATCCCCTGCGGGCCGCTTATGAAGCACGCCAACAGAAGGGCCGGTAAAGCACCTGAGAGCCCATCTGAGCCGCGGGGGTATCTAGGGTACACCCTCAACGTTGTAACGGGAGGTAACGGCCTTGTAACGCGTTGTAACGGGGTTCCGTTACCGAGGGAGGTGAGAGATTGCACCGACGGGCAAAGACCCTGAGTCCGATGGTGGCCCTGATCGCCCTGGCCAACGACCAGGCCGGAACGGTGCCCGAGTGGATCTGTCTGCTGCCTCACGGCCTGGTCCGCACCCTCAAGGGCGATTTCCTGGCCGACGAGCTGGCCAGGCAGGAGATCATCCGCAACTGGCAGGCCCGAGGGCTCGACGTGGTGTTCGACTACGAGCATGCGACGCTGAGCAAGGAGGGCACGCCGGCGCCGGCCTCGGGCTGGATCGTGGAACTCGCCGACCGCGGCGAAGAGGGGCTCTGGGGTCGGGTCCAGTGGACCGAACGGGCCCGGCAGCACCTGGCCAACCGGGAGTACCGGTATCACAGCCCGGTGGTGCTCGTGCGCAAGAGCGACAACCGGGCGGTGTACCTCCACTCCGTGGCACTGACCAACACCCCGGCCATCGACGGCCTGGAGCCGCTGGTGGCCAGCCTGAGCAACGTCGACCTGTTGCAGATCAGTTTGAAGGAGGGCTCCAACGTGGACGAGTGGCTGAACAGGCTCATTTATGTGCTCCAGCTCCCTGCGGATTCAACCTGGGATGACGTGTTCAGGGTCATCCAGAACCTGCGCAAGCGGTCGGAGGAAGCCGAAGCATCCGCCGAGACGGCGACCAGCGCGAACAAGGCCATTCTGGCGGCGCTCGACCTGCCCGAGACGGCGACGCCGGAGCAGGCCCGGGGCAAGATCCTGGCCCTCAAGAACCCGGCCGGCTATGTACCGATGGAGGAGCACCTCCGGGTGACCGGCGAGCTGAAGGCCCTGAAGGAGCAGATCGCCCGGCAGTCGGCCGAGGACCTGGTCGAGAAGGCGCTCAGCGCCGGCAAGATCACGCCGGCCCAGAAGGATTGGGCGATGACGTACGCCCTGAAGGACCCGGCCGGGTTCGGCCAGTTCATCGAGCTCGCGGCGCCTGTGGTCCCGCTGAACGAGGTCGCCGGCGGCAAGGGGCCGGCTAACCAGACCCCCACGGTGGATGACACCCAGCTGTACGTCAACAGCCTGCTGGGCGTCTCCGCCGAGGACTTCGAGAAGTACGGAGGTGCGAAGTAATGTCTCTCAGCCGTGACCGGAACACCCCCGAGCGGGCCGGCGACATCCTGGAGCTGCCGGTGGCCGCCAACGCCGTGATCCACGCCGGCGCTCTCGTGGTGGTCGACGCCGAGGGCTATGCAGCGCCAGGCTCCAAGGCGACCGGCCTGCGGGCGGCCGGCCGGGCCGAGGAGGCGGTCGACAACACCGGTGGCGCCAACGGCGACAAGTCCGTCCGGGTCCGCCGCGGCGTGTTCAAGTGGAAGAACGCCGCCGGCGACCAGGTCGGCGTGGCGCACCTGCTCGGTGACGCCTACATCGAGGACGACGAGACCGTGGCCGCCTCGGACGGCAGCGGGTCCCGCAGCAAGGCCGGCAAGATCCTGGGCGTCGAGTCCGACGGCGTCTGGGTCGAGACTCGCTAGGAGGGATAGCTACCATGATCGTAAACGGTGCGGCTCTGCGGTCCATCTACACCAGTTTCAAGACGATCTTCAACCAGGCCCTGGAGACGGCCCAGCCGCTCTGGCAGCGGGTGGCCACCGAGGTGCCCAGCAGCACGAAGACCGAGGAGTACAAGTGGCTCGGCTCGGTTCCGCGGCTGCGGGAGTGGATCGGTGAGCGCGTGATCCAGAACCTCTCCGCCTACAGCTGGACCATCGCCAACAAGTCCTTCGAGGCCACCATCGGGGTAGACCGTGACGATATCGAGGACGACTCGATCGGCGTCTACCGGCCCCTGGTGCAGCAGCTCGGCATGGCGGCTGCCCTGCACCCCGACGAGCTGATCTGGCAGCTCCTCAAGGATGGCTTCACCACCATCTGCTACGACGGGCAGTACTTCTTCGACACCGACCACAAGGACGGCGACGGGCCCGTCCAGTCCAACCGTAGCAACAAGAAGCTGAGCGCGGCCGCCTACGGCGCCGCCCGAGCCGCCATGATGTCCCTGCGGGACGAGAGCGGCCGGCCGCTGCGGATCAACCCGAACCTCCTGGTGGTGGCTCCCCAGAACGAGGGCGTCGGGCGGGAGATCCTGTACGCCGAGCGCCTGGCCAACGGGGCGACCAATATCTACCGCAACACCGCGGAGCTGCTGGTCGTGCCCGACCTGGCCGACAAGCCAGACTACTGGTTCCTGCTCGACACGACCAAGCCGGTCCGGCCGCTTGTCTTCCAGCGCCGCAAGCGCCCGGAGTTTGTCGCCCTGGATAGCCCCGACGACCAGAATGTCTTCATGAAGAAGCAGTTCCTGTACGGCGTCGACTGCCGGGACAACGCCGGCTACGGCCTCTGGCAGCTCGCCTACGGGTCCACTGGTGAGAGCGCCTAAGGAGGATGCGCACGATGGGAATCAAGATCATCTCCAAGCGGGCGGGTTTCCGCCGCTGCGGCATCGAGCACCCTGACAAGCCGGTGATCTACCCGAACAACCGGTTCACCAAGGAACAGCTGGCGCAGCTCAAGGCCGAGCCCATGCTGATCGTCGAGGAAGTCCCCGACGAGCCGGCCCACGAGGAGAAGCCGGCCAAGTCGAAGGGCAAGGGCAAGGGGGATCCCGACACGGGCGCTGGCGAGCCGGACGGCCAGACGGGCGACGGGTAGGTAGGTGGTGGCCATGTACGCCACCGTTCAGGATCTCGCCGACCGGGTCGGCTGGGACGTGCTGTCCGAGCTGGCCCGGGGCGAGATCGGCCCGGATGACCACGAGAGCCCGGCCTATAGCCGGGTAGTGTCGGCCATCGAGACGGCCACCAATTTGGTGGACAGCTACCTCCAGAGCCGCTACCCGGTGCCCCTGAACCCGGTACCGCAGGTGGTGTGCGACAAGACGGTGGACATCGCCCTCTACCAGCTTGCCAGCTGGCGGGGCCTGAACACCGAAGAGCAGGGTGAGCTGCTGGTGGCCAACTACAAGGCGGCCGAGGCGTGGCTGCGTGACGTGGCCAAGGGCCTGGTGAGCCTCGGTGGAGCTCCTGCCCCGCAGTTGCCTGGCACGGTCGAGTTCCACCACGGCAGGAGGGTCTTCTCCCGAGACAAGCTCCGGGGGTGGTAGGATGACCCTTACCGGCGACTGGAGGCGCCTGGCCGACACGCTCGGCCGGCTCGCCAAGCTGAGCACCGAGGACCTCGGCCGGCAGATTGGCGAGGCGCTGCTCCGGAGCACCAAGGAGCGGTTCCGGATGGGACGCGGTCCCGACGGTGAGCGCTGGGAGCCCAGCGCCCGGGTCCGCCAGAAGGGCGGGCAGACCCTGGTGAACACCCGCCGGCTGGAGCGGAGCCTCGGCTACCAGGTGAGGACCGGCGCGGTTGAGGTCGGCACGAACGACAAGCGGGCGGATGTCCACCAGCAGGGCAAGACCATCCGGGCCCGCCGCAAGCGAGCCTTGAAGTTCAAGGTCGGCAAGCAGTGGGTCATGGTCAAGCAAGTCAAGATGCCGGCACGTCCGTTCATCGGGATCTCTGACGAGGACGACGAGACCATTCAGCAGATCATCGACGAGGAGATTGGAGGGCGGTTGCGGTGATGCTGGACACCTGTCGGGCCATCCTGCTGGCTGCCCTCCAGCCTCTCGGGCTGAAGCAGATCGTCACCGAGGAGAAGGACGCGGGCGCCATCAAGGTCAAGCCGTACGCCGTCCTGGAGTGGGGCGACGAGGAGCTGACTCGCAGTCGCCGGCGACTCAGGCACACCGATAACCTGGCGGCCGGCACCCGGACCATTCACCAGCAGGTGGCGACCCGTTCGATCTGGTTCCGGATACGCCTGGTCGCCGACACGCCGGCGAAGGTCGACCAGCTGGTCACGCAGCTGATCACCAACCTGCCAAGCCGGGTCAGCGACCCTCAGCTAGGGAGCATCACCCTGGCACTCAGCGGAGCAGAGACCCCGGACAGCATCGGCGTCGTCGCCCGTGAGGCGCGCTGGGAAGGTCAGGTCCAGTTCCAGGCGCCAGTGATCGGCACCCGGACTGTACCCCTCATCAACCTGGCGACCGACCTGGTCGTCGAGACGGATCCTCTGACGTGAGGAGGTTCGACATGGCAGACAAGGAGAAGGCGCCGGCCCGGAAGCCCGAGCCGGAGCTGCACACCATCGAGGAGCTGGCGCGCCAGGTCGGCACGCCGCCCTGGATCCTGGCCGGGGCGAAGGTGCACTACGGCTGGGGTGCCGGCAAGCAGATGAGCGAGGCGGAGTACCGGCGGGCGATCGACCGGTTCCGTCGCTCACCGATCGGGGGTGAAGTGCGTTGATCAAGGTAACGATCCAGGACGGCGGCCTGGGGATCAGGCGCCCCAGCACGAGCAGCCTGCAGGCGAAG
>ENA-UPAD01002224-UPAD01002224.1-bioreactor-metagenome-genome-assembly--contig:-NODE-2224-length-15166-cov-36.353120_pt1 | contig 15166 bp, 16 predicted proteins | sample MGYA00238179_ERZ772710 | MGnify/ENA primary metagenome ERZ772710 (study PRJEB29004, sample SAMN07631245) | bioreactor metagenome | isolation source: Switchgrass digestor | place: USA: Dartmouth...
ACACCAATGAGCCTAAAGCAGCTTAGTTCCGGCAACCCGGCCATCATAGCGGTAAACCGCTTTAGACCCGAGGCTTTGCGTCCTTGTCTTTCAACAAGTTTGCCTTTATCGATTTTATTTATATTGATTATATTTACTATTATATACCAAGAGCTGTGTTGAAATTTGTCAAAGCTTGCTATACAGTTTTCTTTTATCAGTTGAAGATAATCAATATAATCAATATATGAGCATATATCGATTATCTACTTTAACAACAAATAATATTTGAGATTGCAAATTTTTTTTGTACAAAATCTAATTTTATGCTATATTTTATACATGGACTATAAACCTATACGGGGTGATATCATGGCCGTTAGTTATAAAAAACTCTGGAAATTGTTAATTGATAAAGATATGAAAAAGAAAGATCTGCGTGAAGCTGCTGGTATTAGTACGGCCTCTATGGCTAAGCTTGGTAAAAACGAAAATGTCAATACCGATATTCTTGTTAAAATATGTAAAGCCCTTAATTGTGATATCTCGGATATTATGGAGATTGTAAATGATCAATAAAGCTGAATCGCGGAGTATAATAGTGTTTTATTCATAATGAAGGCAATGGAGGATAAAAGATGGCTGCAATTAATGATTTAATAAAGCAAATTGAAGATAAGGCTCTTAGAGACAGATTAACTCAGGAAGTGGAGCGAATTAGCAGCAACAAGAAATTCGGTCTTGTATTTGAAGAACATATACCCGAATGCACACCTTTATACAATGTAAGCATAAAAAAGGGACATTTTGTTTCTCGGAAAGGTAAAAAAATAGAGGACATATATTTTGTTGCAGACATAAAAGATGGCATTGCTACTTGCATCAATAAAGCAAATGGGGAAAAGTCAGATATTTCCGTTGAAGATTTGGTTGTAATAGCCCAATTTGGCGAACCAATTTTTCCAACATTAATCCCGATGGACAAAATAAAAAATGCAGATGACGATTCACTTTGGCACACATTAATTGAAGCGGATAATTACCATGCGCTCCAATTGCTGGAATACCTCTATCCCAAGCAGGTGGACTGCATTTATATTGATCCGCCATATAATACAGGGGCCCGTGACTGGAAGTATAATAACGATTATGTAGATAGTAGCGACAATTGGCGGCACAGCAAATGGCTTTCCATGATGCAGCGGCGTTTAAAAATTGCACGTCGTATCCTTAATCCTAATACCGGGGTATTAATTGTAACTATTGATGAACATGAGTTACATCATTTAAGAATACTGTTACAGCAGGTTTTCCCCGAAGCATTTATACAAATCGTTACAATTGTAATAAACCCGAAAGGTGTTACACAAGGCAGATTCTCACGCGTAGAGGAATATGCTATTTATTGTTTTATGCCCAATGCTTATGTAAGAGGCGGCGATGACCCAATGTTAGGTGTAAAACCCAGTTCAAAAAAACCTAGATGGAAAGGATTATTACGTTCAGGAGCTGATTCCAGAAGAGTTGATGTAAAAAATTTATTTTATCCTATTTTAGTTGATCCAATAAATAGACGTGTTATACGCGCAGGAGAAACACTGCCATGGGGAACATCTCCTAATTTGGGTGAAAAAATTGATGGTTATGATGTTGCTTGGCCAATACGAAATGATTTAAGCGAAGGGAGATGGGGAGTAAGTTCTGCAACACTAAATGAATTAATTTCAAAGGGGTATGTTTCATTAGGAAAATATGATGAAAAGAGAAAAACGTGGGGTATAACATATTTGAGTGAAAAACTTCGTAAGCAAATTGATTCTGGTGAGTTACAAATAGTTAATTATGATGAAAAAAGAAACGTAGTAGATGTTGAATATGTTTCAATGCAAGAACGGCAAATAAAAACCGTATGGCATAGGAGCACTCACGATGCAGGGGCATATGGTTCAGACTTGGTTTCAAATATTATTGGACAGTCAAGGGCGTTCACTTTCCCAAAGTCTTTATATGCTGTGCGGGATTCAATTGCAGCAGTAGTTAGAAACAACCCAAATGCCTTAATTGTTGACTTTTTTGCTGGTAGTGGGACAACCTTGCATGCCGTGAATTTGCTGAACGAAGAAGACAACGGTAAGCGCAGGTGTATTCTTGTTACCAACAATGAAGTTTCAGAAGATGAAGCAAAAGAACTCAGCAGACAGGGACTATATCCAGGAGATATGCTTTGGGAACAAAAAGGTATTTGTCAGTCCGTGACTTGGCCGAGAATCAAATTCTCAATTTTGGGAAAACGTGATGATGGTTCAGTTATTGAAGGCGAATATTTAACTAATAAAAAGTCTGAAAAAGAAATTGCACGTTCTTTTTTTCAGATTGGTTTTACTTCAATTGATGAATTAAGTTCAGTTAAGAACAAGAAACAACTGGTTTCACTGCTTGGAAAGGATAAATTGCCGCAATCATTAGTCAAAGCTGATTCTAAATACATAGTTTCAGACAAACACCCTGCTTCAATCCTTTTCGACGATTTGGCTTACGAAGAATGGCTTTCCGCATTGGAGGAGCAGGATCACATTTCGGAGTTTTATATTGTGACACGGAATAATGCGCTGTTCAATGAGATAAAAGAAAGAATCGAACAATTGCTTGGAAACATCACCGTGCTTGAAGATGTTAAAAAGCCGATGAGCGAGGGTTTTAAAGCAAACGTTGAGTACTTTAAGCTTGGTTTTCTGGATAAAAACAGCGTGGCGCTCGGTCAGCAATTTCGTGAGATTTTGCCAATGCTTTGGCTGAAAGCTGGAGCCGTGGGGGAACGGCCGGAGCTGAAGGAAGATGTAGAGTTACCGGCAATATTAATCCCTAACTCAAGCAACTTTGCTGTCCTTATAGATGAAACGCATTTTGCGGAATTTGTTAAGCAGGTTTCTGTAAGGAAAAATATTTCTCATGTTTTCATCGTCACAAATTCAGAAGAAGCATTCAGGGAGATGGCCTCCCACTTTGACGTGAAGAATATTACCCAGCTTTACAGGGATTATATCGATAATTTCGTTATTAACGGCAGGAGGATTTAAATATGCGTGACACACTTTTCCCTTTCCAGGAGGACGCTCTTGAAGAATTAAAGTCAAAAATAGCTAAAGCACACTTATTGATGGATGATGGCGATCCTCAAGTGATTTCTTTTTCTGCACCGACCGGTTCAGGTAAGACAATCGTCATGACTTCCCTATTTGAAGATATTTTCTTTGGTTCTGCAAACTTTGAAAGTCAGCCTGACGCTGTAATCATATGGCTGTCAGATATGCCTGAATTGAATGAACAGACACGACTTAAAATAGAGAGCAAATCGGATAAAATCAGAGTGAGGCAGCTTATCACAATTGATTCAAATTACGATGCGAAATATTTTGAAGGTGGAAATATCTATTTCCTGAATACGCAAAAGCTCGGCGCCGATAAATTGCTGACACAGAAGTCCGATGCTCGCCAATATACCATTTGGGAGACACTGACCAATACGGCTAAGGCCATTCCCAAAAGCTTTTATGTTGTTATTGATGAAGCCCATAGGGGAATGTACTCAAGTCCTCGGGCTGAAAGCACAGCACAATCCATCATGCAGAAATTTTTATTAGGCAGTGCGGAAGACGGGCTTTGCCAAATGCCGCTGGTTATTGGCATCACTGCTACGCCACAGCGTTTCCAAAAGCTTTTAGCGGACACATCCTCCACAGTTCATAAAGTTATTGTCAGACCCGAAGATGTCCGCGAATCCGGTCTACTTAAAGACAGGGTCATCATCCATTATCCAGATATTGCGATAAATGCGGATATGACTATGTTTAAAAGCGCAGTAGAAAATTGGATGCAAAAGAAAGAACATTGGAAAAATTACTGCGAGCAGGAAAATGAAAAGCTTGTTAAACCCATTTTAGTAGTTCAAGTTGAGGACGGGAATGACAGTACATATACCAGAACTGATATGCAAGCCTGCTTAGAAATGCTTGAAGAAACACTGGGAAGAAAACTGATTGATGGTGAAGTCGTTCATACATTCAACGATCAAAACACCATAAATCTTTGCGGGATCAACATTCCACGTGTAGAGGCCTCCCGGATAGAGGAAAATGAAGAAATCAATATTGTTTTCTTCAAGATGAACCTGTCAACAGGATGGGACTGCCCTCGCGCCGAAGTGATGATGTCCTTCCGGAGCGCTCAGGATTACACATATATTGCTCAGCTTTTGGGTAGAATGGTGAGGACGCCGCTGGCAAGAAGGATACAATCTAATGCGGAGCTCAACAATGTTAGCCTGTTTCTGCCCTATTACGATGAGGAAACAGTTTCATCTGTCATCGAAGCCCTAAACAAAAGCGAAGATATTGTACCAGCCGAAACGGGTACTTCAAAAGAGCTTGTTTCCTTAAAGCGAAATCCTGATTTTGCAGATGTTTTTTCTTCGATGAATAATCTGATTACATATAAGATAGATGCCGCAAGGAAGCAGCAACCATTAAAACGCCTGTCTGCATTGTCTCGTGCTCTTACACAGGATGCAATTGATATTGACACCCAGCGCGATGTTCAAAATGCTATTGTTGAAAAAATGGATGAGGAAATAGCTCGACTCAAATCTGATGGAGCCTATGACAAAAAGGCAAAATCAATAACCGGATTTGACATGAAAGCTTTGACCTTTGATTTTGGTGAAAACGCCTATGTTATGGAATCAGCAAACAAGTATATTGTTACAGAATTCGACATTAACAATTTGTTTAACCGCGCCGGGAAAATCCTTGGCGATGGGCTTCATATGGCATATTGGATAAAGCATAGAACAAGAGACCATGTTGAGGTTAAAGTAGAAGTAATAGTCATGGTGAATGATGTTGAAGCAATGAAAAGGCTCAATGAATTTGCTGAAAATGAATTTGACAAATTATACGAAGCAAATAAGAGAGCTATTTCCCAGCTTAAGGAAGCCCGCAGAAGTGTATATGACAAGCTCCTGTTCTCGTCTGAAAAACCTGTTGCTGTTCCTTGGCAGCTCCCTAATGTTATAGATTTTTCATTGTCGGCAGATGCAGCTACTTACGAAAAGCACCTATTTGTTGATGACAACGGCCAATTTAAAATAAACTTAAACACTTGGGAAAGCGAAGTATTATCTGAAGAATTGGCCCGGGGGGCTGTTGCCTGGTTAAGAAATCTTGACCGGAAATCATGGTCCCTTGAAGTTCCTTACGAAAAGGCCGGTGTAGTTGCGCCTATGTACCCTGATCTAATTGTGGTTAGAAAAGACGAACATGGATATGTTTTTGATATTCTTGAGCCGCATGACCCAAGCCGAAGTGATAATTGTGAAAAAGCAAAAGGACTTGCAAAATTCGCAGAAAATCACTGGGCATCATTCGGAAGGATACAGCTTATAAGAAAAATTAAGGGACCTGATGGAGTATATCATTATTATAGGCTTGATATGTCTAAAGCTTCTACAAGAAATAAGGTACGTGCCATAACCGACAACCATGCTTTAGATGAATTGTTCAAGACCGATGCTGTTTTACAATAATTTATCGAATGGGAGATGATAGCTTGATTGATCAACGAGCTGTTTATGCTGTGAAGTTTCCACATAATGAGGATTTTCAGAATTTAGTTATGGATGTACATATTCACAAAGGCAATCTACGCTTCTTATCGCCTCCAGACAGGGGCCATGAAATTACCGGCAAACTTGGTGTGGAGACGAAAGACAGTTTTACTTGGATTTCTGACCATACCTTTGCTGGAGAGTGGCAGTTCAAAATATGCACCATTGAAGACTTGAGAGATAGTTATTATAGATTCGTTTGTAATGGTGCAGAAATAGCAAAAGTTATACAAACAACTGCCGATCTACATGAGTGGTATCGAAAGAACTTTCTGTAAAGGAGGTTGACATGGGACAAGTTATTAGTTTGTATTGCGCCAAATGTGAGTATAGTAAATCTTTTCATTTGGGTATCGGCATGATGTACAGTCCATCTGCAGTATTTGATAGTTCCTATATTGATGACGAAAAACCGCTCCTTGATTCGCTTGTAAAGAGCAAGAAGATTAAGGAACAGGCTTTTTCGTTACTAAACGAGCAATTTGCAACTCCTACTGATGATTATGGACATGAAATATATTATTGCCCTCACTGTAATGAGCTTTATGAGCGTTTCTATTTTTGCATTCTTTACGATGGTGGCTCCTATGAACCAGAGTATAAATGTACCAAATGCAAACATTTATTACATAGGGCTAAAGTAACTATGGAAGATGGAGAGATTCAGTTATTTTACACAAACAACAAAATCATTGATTGGCAGTGCCCTCAATGCGGTAATAGCAAGCTTAATCAAGGTAGGACGATTGGAGTTTTGATGTGGGATTAAAGGAGGCAAAATTATGAGCCGTATAACATCAATTACAATAAAAAACTACTCCTGCGGGATGCATACCGCTGAGGAAATTACCTGTCATGTAACTACTGTTTATAGGACAGGAAAGATTAAGCATTGTTTATTTAATGGATTATCTGTGGCTGCAGTTAAGGAGTACGAATACATTATAGATAAACAACAATGTGAAGCATTCTTTGTATTTTTGTCTGATGAAGTAAAGATCAATGAATGGTTGAATGATTACAGCGTTCCTGTCTGTGACGGTTGGTCTTGGGATGTTCAAATTCGTCATTCTGACCATTCAATAAAAAGAGTTAGTGGAACTGTTGAGCCACCACCGCATGGTGTTGAAATAGAAAATTCAATTCGAAGGCTGGTACGTTTTAAGAAGAGGCCTTGGTTGTTTAGCTAATAAATACATTGTCGTCAAAGTAGTATGGATGTGAGGAGGATTTTTACTTATGAGCAATATATTAGGTAGCTTTCCTACCGAAAAAGTTAAGCTTCTAAAAAAGAATGGTGAAGTTTACGAAAATATTGAGGCCCTTGTCGAAAGCAAAAAGATATTTATTGATGATGCAACAGTACCTGTTGAAGAAGAGGATATTATTGAAAGAACTCTACCCACTGGCAGTAAGGAACAATTTATAGTAATTGATAGGGGATTTCACAAAGGAATGTTTGATATTCCTGATCATTACCAGATTAAAGTGGAAAAAGTGTCTGCATATCGTAAACCTGTGCCGAGAAATATCACACAGACTTATAACATTCATAATGAAAGCGGGAAGATTAACATACATTCAATTGACAACTCAGTCAACTATACTCTGTCAGAAAACGATGAGCAACTTTTTGAGACGCTGAAACAGCTGGCAGCTTCGCTAAAAAATAGAGATGAGATAATATCTTCAATTGAAGAGATGCGTACAGCAGTAGGTAAGCCAACATTCAGTCAGAAATATAACGCCTTTATACAATCTGTCGCCAACCATATGACAATTTTTTCTCCGTTTATTCCGGTGTTAACTTCATTCTTAGTAAAATAGAGAGATATAGCGAAGGAAGAAAAGTATGGAAAATAAAACAGTGAAGAACGAATGTAAATATCCTGCAATTGAAACAAGGAAAAAGTATGGCAATGAACAATTCTTGAACGCGGGCGATAATACCTATACACTCAGGGATTTTTGGTCTTGGGCATACTCTGATCTTGTTGGGAATACCGAAAGAGGTAAATTGGCGGAATACATAGTCGCCATGGCTCTTAACATTACCCAGGATGTTAGTATTTCGTGGAACAAGTATGATTTGCTTTCCAAGGAAGGTATTCGCATAGAAGTTAAAACTTCCGCCTATCTACAATCTTGGAATCAACAAAGTTTATCAAAAATCAGTTTTGGCATTCAACCAACCTACGGATGGAACGGTATCACAAATAAATATGATACAGAAAAAAAGCGGCAATCCGACGTATATGTGTTTTGTGTATTATGTCACAAAGATCAAGAAACCCTTAATCCGCTTGACATATCTCAATGGGAATTCTATGTTTTGTCAACAACTGCATTGAATAATGCAGCTCCAACGAAAAAAACAATATCTCTTAAAAGCCTTATGGATATGGGAGCCAAGAAATGTGAATATGCTATGCTATATAAAGCTGTTAAGGATGTAGGGGGTCATTGATGGATATTAATTTTGTGCTGGAGCAGCTTTTAAGTGAGAAAAGAATATATGTATCCGAGGCAGATTTTCAATTTGCTTTTGCTTGGAAAATCAAAGAATTATATCCGGATGCTACAGTTCGGTTAGAATACATCCCTTGGCTATTTGATGTAAATATGCATATCGATATTGTAGTTTTCGACCAAGGAAGAATGATACCGATCGAACTAAAGTACAAAACGAAGCTCATTAATATTACAATCAACGGAGAGCATCTATATTTAAAAAACCACTCTGCACAAGATGTTGGACGCTATGATTTTTTAAGTGATATACAGCGCCTGGAAAGATTGATTGAAAGCAATCTATATCCCGTAGATGATGCATATGCAATTATGATGACTAATGATGCCGGTTATTGGAATAAATCAATAAGATCCGGAACCGTTAACCCTCCTGTAGATGATGAGTTTCGTATCCATGAGGGCGCAGTTCTTGCAGGAAACCGATGTTGGAAAGAAAATGCAGGTGCCGGAACAAAGAAAAATCGTGAAAATCCAATTTCTTTAAAAGGGGCCTATAAAGTAAGTTGGATGCCTTATGAACCAGAAGATAAGTGCCTTTTCAAGTATACAGTTATTAAAATCGGAATTTAAGCTCTGAAATGCTTAACTTCCGGATAATTTAATTCATTTTGTACAGGATATGTCGAAATGAGTGATCCCGGCAGCACTACTCCAGTATTTTTTCCAGCACAGAAATAATTTCTAGTGAATATTTTTCTCCATCACTCTTTAACATCTTTCCTGCTTCATCTATTTCCCGCCCTTGCCTATAAGGTCGGCCGGAGGTGATCGCATCAACGGAATCGGCAACCATTACAATTTTAGCGTTGCGACATATTTCATCTCCTTTTAGGCCTTTTGGATATCCACTTCCGTCAAGTCTCTCATGATGCTGTAAAATAATATCTGTACATTCCTTTGGAAGACAAAGTGGCTCAATCGAACTCATCCCTAATTCGCAGTGCTGTCGGATATAAACCTTTTCTATGTCTGTTAAAGGACCAGGTTTTTGAATAATGTTTTTAGGAACTAATAGCTTGCCTATATCATGCAGAAAAGCCCCCAATCCAATATCCCAAAGCTCATCATCATTAAATTCAAGCTCCATAGCTATCATCAACGAAATAATAGCAACATCAATTGAGTGTGTGTATAGCCAGTCCACGTAATTTGCCAATGCGTTTACATATATCCACCAAGGCTTTGCTTTAGATTCAAATATTATAGTGTTCAATATCTTATTAGGATGTTCAAGAATGCGATTATTACGGATATTCTTTCTTTCTCCGAATGTCTGGACAGCTTTGTCAGATACTATATTATGAGTAGCATTGCAGTTATTTGGCTTTTCTAGTGTATAACTTCCATGTCTTTTTAGCTTTGCAATAGTATCATCCGTAACTTTTTGCCCTTTACTCAACAGTAATGTCCCGTTTCTGCCATAAACATCTTCTTCTAATATATGAATAGACACTTTCGTACTCCTTTTACTTTTATTACTAATTCTTAATGTTTACCCTAAAGATTTTTAGTGAGATTATCTTAATGAATAAAAATACCTATTTGTGTATATATAAATACAAAAAGCAAGCATTAACTGCCTACTTTAAGTGGTTAAAAAGTTTAAGTTGCATAAATCTTTTATATTAATGCTTAATTATGATTTATATTTCAATCTGTAAACAGTTAAATATCACTATGACATCCTATTGTAATTTCGAAGCCAATTCCTTTCTTCTTTCCAGAATGCAATAATAAGTTACTATCAATATATCCAACTCCTGACTTAAGTTCAGAATATCAACAGTAATATTGAGTGTATCTTTTTTCTCTATTTCCAGATTCAACTTTTCTTTAATTTGTTCAATATCATTTTTTATCCTTTGCAGTTTTACTTCACAAATGTTCACAAGGAAATCATACCCCCTAAGCATACTGAAAAATTATCATTTTTAATATAATGTTGTGTTATTTGGTTTGGTTTTCCAAAATTATTCCCTTTGTTTGCCATTTATCTTAAATCAATCTTGAGAAAGATTAGTAGAATAATAGCTTAATATTATTTTTGGCATCAGACATATTAATATTCTAAAAAAGCCTTGCAGCAAACTTAAGATAAACTCCATCTTTCTGAAATATGAAATAGTTGATCCATGATAGAATATATCTGCTAGGCTAAAGGTAAATTTCGCCATAACGCTATAACTAGCGTTCATATTGAAATCTATTCTGTCTCTCTTTTGCGGATACACTATCCAATATAATAGCATCATAATTCGCTGCACCTTTACTCTGATAGGGAAGAATTCCTTTCTCTGCCATAGAAGTATAACTTGTATCGGCAACAATAATATGATCCAAAACCTTAATCCCAAGCGGATGAAAAATATCAACTATTCTCTGTGTCAATGTTTTATCTTCCATAGAGAAATTTTGGGAGCCACCGGGATGGTTATGGGCTAAAATTATAGAGTTACAATCACAGGCAAGAGCATATTTTAATATTTCTCGTGGATAAACTGGTGCCTGTCCAATACTCCCTTCAGACATGATTTTGGTTTCGATTATGTTATTGCCGCTGTCTAAAAAAGAAACCATAAACCTTTCTTTATCCTTCATCCCTCCTAAAAGGGCTGAAAAGTATTGTCCTGATGCAGTTGATGAATTGAGTATGATCTTGTCATCTTTCTCGTAAACTTTTAAAATGTTGTAAGATGCTATGAATTCATTGAGTAGACCTATCTTTTCAAGCTGTTTTTCATTTGGCTCCATAATGTGAGGATGTTCCAGGATATTGAAGGGGTTATTTGTTTTCACGTACTGCTGAAGCTTTTTATAGGGAAGGCCTGTTAAGCTTGTCAGTCCTTTTAAAAATTTTTCAGTATGTTGCATTTCCTGCTTCATGTTACGCATTCCCCCCTTTTTCATCAAACATCTCAATGACGGACTTTATATTCTTCAATTTCTCACATATCTCAAAAGGTAAATTAAGTGATTCAAGATTCATAAAAAAATTTTTTATTCCCATGCTCTGAAAGCATTTGTAGATTTTTTCTTTTGTGTCATCATCCAGGTCAATCAGCTTAGCCAATAGATTCACACACTTTGAATATTCCATATTCCTTGTTTCTTTTAAATTCATGGAGTTATCCCGCCTTTCATTTGATTTAGTTTTACGAATTATATCTTCCTTTTGGTGTTCTCCCTCTGGAGACCGGAATCGTGTATAAAGTTACATATGCTTAACCTTCAATAAGCTGCATAAATAACTGCTGATATTCATCCTCCATTAACTCATTTAACAGTTCAATCTGTTCAGAATTGAAGTGGTATTCGGCAATCATATCAACATGGGTTTTTGAGGCTAATTCTATATGCAGGATTGTTTCCGTAGTGGTAATAGTCTCTTCTACCTCGTTGCCGTCCTCATCTTCGGTTATAATGGTTTCCTCATGCTCAATCGTTTCTATCCAATAGTTAATTTGGTTCATATCCCAGAAGATGCTGCGCAAGATGCCCACCTTTGTATCATCAAGAGTGGCGACATCCATACCATTATCGGGATCGGCAGCAGTCTTGACGGCATAAACAGGCAATATTTCTCTCCAGTTGTTAACGGTAGTACTGCTCCCGCTATTGGAGGACAACTCAAGCGTATCATGAGGGTTTTCAGCCTGTATCTGTTCGATTCTTGAATAATATTCCTCATTAAGCTGTTGTACTACCTCTGTCATGGTCGGCATATTATCACCTGGGCTTTCATTGGAGAAGAATACTCCGAAAACCGATCCTAATAAAAACCCTGCAAGACATATTACAAGAACGATAACGAGCACTACCCATCCACCTGCAGCAATGAGAGCAATCGTTCCTTTCACAGCTAAAATAATTGCTTTGATGGCAGCTATCATTGCTTTTACTGTCATCTTTGCCGTAAAAGCCGCAGCTCTCGCTGCTGCCCTTGCCGCCTGTACCGCCCTCTGGGTAGCCTGTGCAGTTTTAACTGCGGCTTTTGCTGCTGCCTGTGATGTTTTAATGGCGGTTTTAGCAGTACGTTTAGCAGTTTTAACCGATTTTTTTACTGTCTTGACTGTACCTTTAGAGCCTTCCTTTATTGTCTTTATGCTGGTTTTAGCAGATTGCTTAACGGTGTGGCCAGTTTTACTATAAAAGTATGTATTTCGTCTTAAAGCGTTTCCGGTCGGTCTGGATACTGGATGTTGAGGGGAGTGTGTAGTTATATGCCCGGACGTTTGTCTTGCCTGCGTCCGGAAAGTTCTTCTTGCCTCCGGGATTGAACTGGACTTAGTTAATTGTGGATTCACTCTGCTTTGAACAAACCAGCGTTTTCTTGCTTCATCTGGTTTTGATAGAGTAAATTTTCTATTTGCAATTTCTTTTGGCCTCATTTGAGAAGAATTTTGTTTAATAGCCTTGTTCGATATAAATTGAGTATTTTTCTGCTTTGCTTCATCCTTAACTTTAGCCGGAGCGTAATTTTGTTTCGTGGTTTGATGTGCTTCTGTTCGGGCAGCATTTCTTTGAACTAATTCCTTTGCTTCGCTCTGTGACGACTGGTGAACATTATCGGTATTATGGGTATCAGACCAAGTGGAATCATTATCCTGCGCCTTACGGTTTTTGATTTTTTCTATTACTTTCTTGCCGTATATTTTCGCTATATGTTCACCTTTACGGGTAATGTTTTTTGCACCGTCACTGACAATATTTTCGGCATAATCCACATAGTTACTGTCATCATTTTGCCCAAGCTGTTCAGACCGCTCTTTAGTTCGAATATAAGCATTCTTTGTCCGCCGGGTTACATCCATTGTCTTGTCCAGTATCTTAATATCTCTCTTGGTCTGTTTAGTTTTGATTTTTTCCAATGCACACACCTCCTTTCGATGGGTACTGTTTTAACAATTACTCCAACAGTCTTCTCCTTTCCGATCATATTAGTTAAGGTAAAATCAGTATATTATCCCTTGACATATATAGATTATCGATATATTATTTATATATAGATAATCTATATATAGTAAAAAGGGGGGCAAGCCTATGGCAGTAGATAAAACCTTATTAAGCGGAAGCACAACAATGCTTATACTAAAACTACTCGAAGATAAGGATATGTACGGATATCAAATGATTGAAGAGTTGTCAAAGAAATCTAATGATACCTTTAACCTTAAAGCTGGTACACTATATCCTTTGCTTCATAGTCTTGAGCAACAGGGAATGGTTATTTCTTATGATAACAATGTTGACAGTGCAAGAATACGGAAGTACTACAGCATAACTAAAAAAGGCAGGGGATTGCTGGCTGATAAGAAAGCCGAATGGCAAACCTATTTTACTGCTGTAAACCGTGTTTTAAAAGGGGGTGCAAATCTTGCAGCAACATATTAGAGTTAAGCAGTATCTTGAAATAATTTGCAGTCATATAAGATGCAAACAAATCCATGGTGATATCTGTAAAGAAATTGAAAACCATATAATTGATCAAAAAGAAACCTTTAAAGCTCAGGGTTTTGATGATGAAACTGCAACAATAAAAGCCATTGAGCAAATGGGCGATCCTGTAATAATAGGTACAGAACTTGACCGTACCCATAGGCCAAAACCTGAATGGTCAGTTATTACATTAACAATCTTGCTGCTTGCAGTTGGAACTGTTATTAGATTTTTTACCTCCTCTCAGGATTCTAACGGTATAGAGTTATTCAATAAGCAATTACTTTTTACAATGGTAGGAATAGGCTTGATGGTTCTATTTTACTATATAGATTTTACTGTTCTGGGGAGATATCCAAAAACGATTTTCTTATTATTATCTACGGTAATCATATTTTTGATTATTCTATCAAAGCCCATAAACGGGAAATACATTTATGCCTCATATATGCTTTTATTGTTTCCGACTTCGTTTGCAGGGGTTGTTTATAGTATGAGGAATAAAGGTTATATTGGGATCGTTTTCTGTGGAATTTTTTTTGCAGTATCTTTTATAGTATCTATGATTATCCCGAGTGTGTCTTCCTGCATACTCCTTTTCCTTTCCTGCCTTGTGATACTTACTATCGCCATTTTAAAAGGCTGGTTTAACGTAAAAAAGCTTTATGCTTTATTACTTGTCTACCTGCCAGTAATAGGATTACTCGCAGTGATATTTGCAAGCGGTATTTTATCAAAAAGGATTGCTTTGGCTTTAAATCCGTCAATTGATCCTACTGGCGCAGGATATATCGGAACCATGACCAGAACGCTGTTATCAGGTGCTCAATTCATAGGACAAGGCAGTCTGCCTGATTATTTTCAAGGAGTATCGGCATCTCAGATTCTGCCAGGCATAAACAGCGATTTGCTCATCACATACATAATCCATAAATTTGGATGGCTCGCTTTTATCATTGTTGCAACATTGTTTACAGTATTTATTGTCCGTGCAATTACCCTTTGTTTGAAGCAGAAAAGTGTTCTTGCTTTATTGGTTTCTACCGCTATAACCTTAACATTTATAATCCAGACTATATTATATATTGCAGCAAATTTAGGATTTCAACTTTTTGCACCACTCTCTTTGCCATTCGTTTCACAAGGTAGCTCTTATCATTTAACAAATATGTGTTTAGTAGGTATACTTCTTTCCGTATATAGAACAGGCTATTTCATTAAAGATAAGAAAACCAGTATAAAAACAGCAACTAATTCTTTCATAAAATTTGAGGATGGCAAGTTAATTATTGACTTTAATATACATTAAAAATTTTCTTGTCAAATAGAAGACCAAAAGCAACCTCACGCCGCTTAAAACGGATTTGTTGGTTGCTTTTTTTCCATAATATATTGCTTTACCTTTAAACTTCAGTTATCTTTCGGAATGTCTCAATACAGAACGATCCAAACTCCTGCAGTACTCAGGATAGCGAAGTCTGATTGCTTCAAAAAAGTATGGGGCAAAGCTGCAGTCAAATAAGTAATACGGTGCAGAATAATGTTCTTTTCCGTCCT
>ENA-UPAD01002228-UPAD01002228.1-bioreactor-metagenome-genome-assembly--contig:-NODE-2228-length-15145-cov-6.724917_pt1 | contig 15145 bp, 6 predicted proteins | sample MGYA00238179_ERZ772710 | MGnify/ENA primary metagenome ERZ772710 (study PRJEB29004, sample SAMN07631245) | bioreactor metagenome | isolation source: Switchgrass digestor | place: USA: Dartmouth...
CGAGATCTACACTCTTTCCCTACACGACGCTCTTCCGATCTCTGCTGCCTGATTATTTCCACAATGAAATATGGGCACAAAAAGTAGAACGCTACATTCCTCCCTTTCTTGAGTTATTACGTTAACTTTAAATTTATTAACTATTAGATTTTTCGTAAACTTATTTCCCGAATAAATCCGGTTTAACCGGATTAAAATATTCAGGCTCCATATTTTACAAAACAAAAACTGTGCTTTTGTCAAAACTTTGCACAGTATTTACCTTATCCATTGCACTTCCACTGGGATAAAAACTAAGTAAAATATTGATTCTGCTATTTTTTTACTATATATTTTCTTACATCAATAGAAACAGCCATTATAATAATCAATCCTTTTATAATCAGCTGATAGTATGGGTTAACTCCTACGAAAGTCAGACCGTAATTGATAAACTGCAAGATTACGACACCTATAAGAACTCCGGGTATTGTACCAACACCACCTGAAAATGAAACTCCGCCAACTACGCACGCAGCAATTGCGTCAAGCTCGTAGTTCAGGCCTGTATTGCTTGTTGTGGAGCCTATACGGGCAGCTTCCAAAAAACCAGCAATTCCATAAAGCAACCCTGAAATAATATATATAATCATTATATTTTTAACAATATTTACACCGGACACTGCTGCTGCATCGGGATTTCCGCCAATTGCAAACATGTTATTTCCAAGCTTTGTTTTATTCCAGATAAACCACATGATTACTGCTACTATAGCTGCATAAAAAATTAAATATGGAATTTCAAAACTGCCAATACTTATGGCACCCCGTACAAACCTTGTATATCTTTCATCCAGCCCGGCAACCGGTTGAGCTCCTAAGGGAGGTCTGTCAATATAAAGGCAGGAGGCTCCATATGCTATTAATTGTGTACCAAGCGTTATTATGAAAGCATGAAGTTTTAGTTTTGAGACGCCAAATCCATTAATCGAACCAAATATAACTCCAACCACAACTGCTATTATAGCGGGTAAAATCAATGGTAGGGCAGGCAGATCAGCGTACATTCTGGAAGCATAGTTAGGGTCCTGCAGAAGAGATGCTGAAATGATAGCTGTTAACCCCACTATACGGCCTGCCGACAGGTCCGTACCCTGTAATACAATCAGCCCGGCGACTCCTAATGCAATTATTGCACGGGTTGATGCCTGACTAAGTATATTAGTAAGATTCTTTAGTGAAATAAACCCTGGTTCAATGATAATTACAACAATTATCATTAGCCCTAAAACAATGTATAAAGAATAATTCAGTAAAAGTTCTCCAATGTTTCTGGTATTTTTTGCGATTTTCATTGTAATACACCTCTGTCTTTATATATACTTGGTAGCCAGTCTCATTATATCTTCCTGATCCAGCTCGGATGTTTTAAATATACCTGCTATTCGGCCGTTAGACATAACCATAATTCTATCTGTAATTCCAAACAGCTCAGGCATTTCTGACGAAACCATAATAATTCCCTTACCCCTGTTGGCAAGGTTGATAATCAGTTGGTATATCTCATACTTTGCTCCTACATCAATACCTCTTGTAGGTTCGTCCAACAGTAATACTTCCGGCTCTGTTAGAAGCCACCTTCCTATTATAACTTTTTGCTGATTGCCACCGGAAAGTGATCTGATAAGAGTTTTTTTACTCGGAGTTTTTACTTTTATGTTATTAATAACCCAATCAGTATCATTCGACATCTTACGTGAATCCATTACATTAAATTTACAGTATTTATCTATATTCGCAATAGTTGAATTAAATTTAACGCTGAGTCCTGCAAAAATGCCATTAAACCGTCTTTCTTCAGTAAGCAGTGAAAAGCCGTTTTTTATGGCTACTCTCGGATTTGTGTTCTTCACCTTCTTGCCCCGAAGATATATCTCGCCACTGCTATGCTGGGCAATTCCAAATATTGTCTCAAGCAATTCTGTTCTTTTTGACCCGACAAGTCCTGCAACTCCAAGAATTTCTCCCTCTCTCAGTTCAAAAGAGATATCCTGTATAGACGGTTGATATGTAGCTGTTAATCCCTTTACTTGGAGAAGTACTCCTCCCAGTTTATTTGTTTTTGGAGGAAAGCGGTTGGTAAGTTCCCGTCCGACCATTAGTTTTATAATTCTGTCAGTAGTAAGTTCAGAGGTAGGTGATGTATCAATCCATTTACCATCGCGCATTACTGTAACTTCGTCCGAAATCTTAAGCACCTCTTCAAGCTTATGGGAAATATATATTATTCCACAACCTCTGTCTCTTAATATATTGATAATTCTAAACAATTGGTCAACTTCCTTTTGTGTCAGGGAAGAGGTCGGCTCGTCCAAAACCAGTATCTTGGCATTATATGATACTGCTTTGGCTATCTCCACCATTTGGCGTTGAGAAACAGACAAATTTCCTATCTTTTCTTTAGGATTTACATCTATGCCAAGTTCTTCGAATATCTTTAATGTGTCATTATACATTTTTTTCTCATCAACAATAATGCCCTTACAAGGGTACCTTCCAAGCCATATGTTTTGCATTACACTTCTTTGCAAAACCTGGTTCAGTTCCTGATGTACCATCGAAACGCCATAATCAAGAGCATGTTTGGGATTTGTGAACTTCACTTTTTCGCCGTTTATATAAATTTCTCCGCTATCTTCAATATAAACACCAAATAAGCACTTCATTAAAGTTGATTTGCCTGCTCCGTTTTCACCCAAAAGAGCATGAACAGTGCCTGGCCTTACCTTTAACTGTGCATTATCCAGTGCTTTTACTCCCGGAAATTCTTTACAAATATTTATCATTTCTAGAATATATTGAGTCTCAGACATTACAAGCATCACCATTCTTTATTTATTTTAAATCGCACGATAACCTAATAAAGTTATCGCGCGATTTAACCTTCAAAAATTGATACTGCCTTTTTTAGTGCCTGTTATAATTACTTGTTTGAATATGGCTGGTATGGTATACGGATAGCTATGTTGGAGTCGTCGTATTTATAACTTGTACCATCAAGAAAATCTTTACCCTGTGCTGCATTGAATGACAGCTGGAATACTGCCTTAGCCATTCCCTCAGCATCCTGTTTTACAGTACCTGACATATATCCATTATTTATGAGATTCTTTGCCTCTTCTGTAGCATCAACACCTACTACAGGTATAAACTTTTCAGGATCACCTGCATTATAGCCTGCAGCCTGGAGTGCAGCTATTGCACCGGAAGCCATGCTATCATTATTTGCCACTACAAACTCAATCTTATCGCCCATTTTTGCAAACCATGCTGATACTGCTGTATTTGCTTTATCAGCGTCCCAGTTGCATATTTGCATGCCGAGCTCTTCTGTCGCTATACCCTTTTTCTCAACAGTTTCAATGGAATACTGTGTCCTGGCAATAGCCTCTGGGTTATCAGCATCACCCATGAGCATTACATACTGCATTTTTCCGTCGCCGTTTGTGTCATATTTGCCGCTGTTCCAAATTTCAGCCATCATTTCGCCCTGGATTATACCTGCTTCTATGGGATTAGTTCCGACAAAACGTGCTTTATCATACTGAGCAAGTACTTTTGCATCCGGCTCTCTATTGAAGAACACGATAGGAATATTTGCAGCCTTTGCTTTATCTATTACTGTCTGAACAGCTCCTATATCAACAATATTAATAGCGAGAGCGTCTACACCTTTTTCTATCAGGATATCAATCTGGTCATTCTGAATTGCCTGATCACCTTTAGAGTCATTCATTAAAAGCTCAACATTGGAAACAGCTGATGCTTCTTTCTCAATGGCCTGGCGTACAGAGGACATATATGTATCATCGTATTTGTAAATACATACACCAATTGTAAATTTGTCATCTGGCTTCTGATCTTTTGCTGCATCATCATTTGGTTTCTGTTCATTTACCTGTTCAGTCTGCTTAGGCTGATTTGTGTCGCTATCTGATGTCTCTTTCGTTTTTGAACACCCGATAAAACTCAGCAATAGAAGTGCTGCTAATAGAAATACAAGTAACCTTTTCATTGAAATCCCCCTTTATTAATTTTGTTGGATAAGTGTAACGTACGGATTGATAATCATTTGAACCGCCATTACTTAATCTTATTCTAATAAGCTGCATGTTTATTGTGAATTTGATTTTTATCTTTGTTTGTTAGAAAAAACTCTTTATTTTTTTAAATACTTCTATTCAAGTTTTGCGGAGGATAGAGATAACTCTATCCTCCGCTTTACAAATTAACCTTTCATTGGGAATTAGTCTTTCAATATCTTTAATGCAATGAATACAAGGTCTTTTAGATCTACTACTCCATCATTGTTTACATCAGCTTTCTTTGCATCATTCCAGTTAGGATCTCCTTCTTCAGCGCTATAATAATATGCAGCTATTGCAAGGTCTCCTATATCTACCTGGTCATTACCGTTGATGTCTCCGGGAACTCTGGGTTTCGGATTTACCAAAACAGTTAATGTATCTCCAAGTGCATCAATTACTAAACCGGATGGAGCAACTCCCAGTAATGCTTCTTCAACCTGAATATTACCATAAGCCGGTTCTTCAACGGCTTTTGCCTTAAATGTAAGATTTGCCAATACCTCACCGGAAGTTATTGCTTCATTATTTGATGCAACAATACGAATGGAGCCGTTTTCTTCATCTTTCTCTACTTTAAAGAGGATTGTATTACTGCTTACATCTTCGGCTTTTACAAATTCAAATAGTGCTTCATCATAGTCAATTATGAGGTCTACTGCGTAAACAGGTTCGGATAGATTCTCCAGATCTACATTATCTATGACTAAGCCGACTTCAAATGTTTCATCAGCAACTACTTCTTCTGGTCCGTCACAATATACGACAGGGGCAGGTATAGTTTCAATCACATAGTTGAACTCTGCAACATCACTGTCTTCGAAGCCTTCTTTAACTGCTATTGCTTTTAATGTCGTGCTTTCTCTGATAATAATTGGCTCAGCATATTTTAAGCTTTCAGTGGTTGGTACAGAACCATCGGTTGTGTAATAGATATCCGCACCTTCTGTAGCAGTACTCAATTCTACAGTTATAGGACTATAATAAGTTCCTGATTCAACAGAAGCAGTTGGAGTTTCTGCTTTCTCCACTATATTTTTGCCGTAGGTCACATCGTTAAAGTCATACCATAGAGCTACTGAATCCCTGGCAAGCTTGACCTCATCATCCATATTCAGATCATCTGCGGTCAGGGCCTCTCTATAGAGACGAATAGATTTGAAGTCACACATGGATGTCCTTCCCATCTCCGGACAATATCCAATACACAGATCAAAGTCAGACGGCTGAACCTGCCCGACGTTAGTTCTGGTAGCGATGATCCTGCCGTTCAGGTAAATGGAAATGGTACCGTTTGCAGAACTGCCATCGTAGACAGCCCCTACATGGAGCCACTCTTTCACCAGGTCCACGTTCATAGGTACGTCAGTTTTCTCAATCGGCATCCAGTTACCGCTTGTATTACAGATAAAGAAGTACAGATGACCGCCGGAAACTCGGAAAGCCATAGTATGATCGCCCTTACCCATAATCATATTGAAGTTATTGCCATCCGTACTATACACATTTGGACGTACATAGCCCTCGATGGTGAAGCTGTTTCTGCCACCGATGAACTGGTTAAAGACATCTTTGGCACCTGGATTATCAACTGCAAAATATCCCGATAAGATAATGCCACTATCCGCTTCTCTTCTCAGTTTAGCTGTATTGCTTTTCTCGGTAAGATCAGCATCAAAGCTGTTGGAACTCTTATCTTTGACAATTGCATGATAACTGCTGTCTGCAGCCATGGATTCTGCTGCATCCAACAGATTCCTCAGCCACTCGTCGGTTCCGTCATCAAACACTTGCTTTTCGTCTTCCGACAAAGAGTTGTAAAGTGCATACATAGCACGTATTTTATCCAATTGTCCGGCATTGGTTACCACCAGACTGTTAATCTCATCATTCAGCTCAGCTAAAGCATCATATTTGGAAACAACGGATACAGTGCGGTATGGGGCTGTAGTCTCATATAAATTCGCACCGGATACAGTGTATGGCACCATAGTATAGGAGTAGGTATATGTCCTGGATGTAGGCAATGTGTATTGAGACAGTACATCCGGTCCGCAGCTTCTGTTACCTGTTCCCTGAGAACGATAGTTCACGGAGAGAATAGTTTCATCTACCGGATGCAGTTCATACGGGTGACGTGCCAGAGTCAAATCTTCCACAGTAAAGTGGAGCGCAGCAACTTCAACAGTATCCCTGGCCGCGATTGCCATGGCAGCACTCTTATCATCACTGGTAACAGTAAACCATTTCACCCCGGTTAATGTACCTGTGTCCTGTGGTTCTATATATGGGAAGAACATCCTGCTAACTGTGGAGGTGTATTCGCTAACACGTGCAAAGGACTCGCGGTCCCACATTGCTTCCACAGGTCCGTTTCCATACCATCTTATATTCTCATAGCCTTCAGGAAGTACCATGGTAGTGCCGATTCTCATAAAGCGGTTTTGACTATTGGAGAATTTGGTAGCATCAACTGTGGTTTCAAAAGTCACTGCACCATTATCATCAATTGTATAAGTCACAATCTGTGACATACCGCTGGCATTGGGGAAGGTCAATGTGAAGGACAAAGTTACCAGACCATTTTCGTCCTGTCCCACAGTAATGCCATCCTCCGTCACAACAGCGTTTTTAGCCGCATTCCTCCATTTGCCGTCGTAGTTACCGCTGTCATTATTTACAGGAGCTCTCCAGTAGTTGGGTACCGGTCCTTGTTCAAGGAGAAGTTCGCCGTTGTAAATATAGTTCATGATGACGCCATTTGTCTTATCGACATCAAAACTGAAGTTTTCGCCGGAAACGTGGATTGTATCCTCTTCCGGATCGTCATCCACTGTTACATTTTCGGAGAGGACACTCCTGGGAACCTGATCTACCTCGACGGGTACCTGGAACTGCTCGTGGGCGACTTCATGACCGGCTTTAGCCCAAAGAGTGTCATTCTTCAGGGTAACAGAGAAATTCAGGTAATACTCCGCACCGGGTTTAGGAGATTCAGGCAATTTTTCACGATACGGGATGTGCAGCAATGCTGTTGTCCGTCCAGGTACGTCCGCTGTCACAGTGCCGGATGCAATCTGGGTACTGTTCTCCATCAGCTGCCAGGTCACATTATATTCATTCAGATTCACAAAGCTATTCTCGTTGTATACCTCTACCAGACCCTGGAGAAGCATTGTCTTGGTAGCTTTGAACCAGAAGTTCTGGTACTGGTATTTTACTTCATACAGTTCAGGCTGCACCGTGCGGTCAGGGGTTACCAGACCATTCTGGCAGAAGTTTCCGGAATTGTTGCGGTAATCACCGCAATCACCGCCATAACCATAGAAATATCCATGCATCTCATCCGCATACAGATTCTCATGTGCATAATCCTGGGCATAGTAGTCATAGAGTCCTCCGGTACTCTCGGTCAGGTCTGCCATATCAGCCCAGAGAAGTACACATTCATCATCTTTCTTTATCAGCGGGTCTGTGCTTCTCTGTCCATTAATCTCATCCAAGGTCAATGCTTTGGTATAGACACGGCCTAAAGATATCTCCCCGACAAATTGTCTGCCTGAATAATCGCTTTGATATCCCAGTGAAAGCAATGCATCAGATGGGGATACAGAAGTACCCATATTGGTTCTTGTGGCCAGCTGCTGTCCGTCAACATAAAGGGTTAGTGTACCGCCGTTTTTTGTTCCGTCGTACACACCAACCACCTGATGCCAGTTATTCAGCCAATTGCTTGGTGGGTTGGCTGTGACACTTCTCCAAGTGGTATCGTATATAAAGAACTCTACCTGATTATTATTATTCGTTTTCAGAGCGAACTGCAAATCACCTTTAGCTGCCATTACCTGATTGGCTTTATTGTCGGTTGGCTTGCAGATTACCTCGACAGTAAAACTTTTACCGGTTCCTGATAATGCAGCATTGTGCTCTCCATTACTGTCGGTAAAACCAGCATAACCATTTACAATGCTCTTACTTGTCAATGCTCCGGCACCGGGTGAAGTATTAACTTTCTGTGCCACCACGGTTCCGCCCGGGAGAGTATAGGATTTGCCAAAAGGTACTCTTCTGGCCTGGTCTACCCAGTCCCATACGAAGGCACCCAGCATATTATCACCGGTGCGTATTGCGTCCCAGTATTCCTTTATGTTTCCAGTAGCATTACCCATTGAATGGACATATTCACATATGACATAGGGCATATTTCTATTGGCCCAGCTCTGCACCGTCGAAACAGTGGGATACATGTTGCTGCCCATATCGGTTCCGTTGGCATCGTTATGGCTCTCAGAATGAACCGGACGGGTGGGGTCGTTATTCTTAAAGTACCAGATCAGGTTAAAGAACATTCCATCAGCATAATTTTTATTGCTATTGTAGTGCATCTCATTACCTGTAGACCAGCAGACATTAGAAGTAACGTTTTTCAGCCTCTGGAAAGCAGTGATGGTACGATCCATAGCCAATTCTTTAAATAGCCTCTGTTTACTTTCATTACTCATTATCTGGTGGCATTCCAGATTGGTCTCTGCCATCACGTACAGTCCGTATTTATCACATAGATAGTACAGATAGTCGTCGTTGCTGTAGTGAGAAGTACGGATAGCATTGATATTGAACTGCTTCATCAGCTTAACGTCTTCTTCGTATACCTTATGTGAGACGTACTTGCCATAAATGGGGTCGGAGTCGTGGCGGTTGGTACCCTTTAATAGCAGCGGCTTACCATTTATGGTGATAGGCTTATACATGGAATCCTGGGTAGTGCGTCTGCCCTGTCCATCCACCTCTGACCTGACAAACTCAATTTCACGGAAACCCAGCTGCTGGGACATACTTCCCATGTAGGCACCGTTTTCCTGATACAGGCTTATTACCAGAGTGTACAGATTTGGATCCTCTGCACTCCAGAGCTTGGGAGCCAGTACAGTTTTACTGATATTTACAGTCTGACTTCCAGGTCCTTCATCAGTGGCAGCAGCGATAGCAGGAACATCCGCAGTGACTCCGTTTACAAACATATTGCCTTCAGCATCATACAGACGTACATCTAATTTATAACCGCTGGCTTCTTCAGTAGACTTGTTTTCTACAGTGACCCTAAGTTTTAAATCAGCATTCTCATAATTTTCGTCCAGGTCAGTGATGACAAAATAGTCGTCAATATGCACCAAGGGAGCAGCATAAAGGTAAACATCACGGAATATGCCGCCGTCTTTGAACATGTCCTGAAGCTCGAACCAGGTACCGTCACAGAACTTATGAACCTTTACTGCCAGCAGGTTCTCGCCTTCCATGTTCAGGTAGTCTGTTATATCAAAGCTGTGAGGACTGTAAGTATCTTCACTGTAACCAACTTCCTTGCCATTGACATAGACGTAGTAAGCAGCCTCTACACCCTGGAAGTTAATGTATATACGGCCTTTTGCATCCTTCAATCCCTGATTGACAGTGAATGTCTTGCGATACATTCCAACCGGGTTGTAATTAACCGGTGCCTGAGGTGCAGTATTGCTTGAAGTAGAATCCTCCTGCCAGGGAACCTGTGTATTTGTATAAATGGGGTAGTCAAAACCAAAATAAGGCCAACTAACCGGTAGCTGCAGACCTGTTTTCCAATTGTTCTCTTCGTTTACACCTTCATAATCCGGCTTATAGAAGTCCTTATAAGCATCTGTTCTTGCCACCTGGTCGTTCTTCACAACGGTCAGGGCCCAATCTGCCTGATCCTCGCCGGTGAGGAACTGGACATACCCGGACTGTTCCTTTTTGAAATCCCGGGCACCAATCACGGCGTTCTCCACGCTGTCATAAATCACGCCGGAGGTGGAGAAGGTGCTGGCCTCCTCTCTGTTAACTGCAAAAACGTCCTCGTTCTGTACGCCGTCGACTGTCTTCCCGGTCCATTCATTGCCTGTGAATTTCACGTCGTCTACGTCATTATCCTTCAAAGGTGTCAGATCGGGTATACTTTTTGTCTTGTCCCACGGGTCGGTATAATTCGAGTCTGTGTTGCTCTCACTTTCAGCGCTGACTATCATTGCTGTCGGCATAAAAGTCAGTAGGATACAAAATGCGAGCAATACAGCTGTAAGTCGTTTTTTCATTTACATTCTCCCCCTTACATTAAATTTATAAATGTATTTATTAAGTGAAAATTTATTACAACACTAAGCCTGAAGCAGATAAACTTTTTTTCTATCTTTCAGGCTTAGTGTGTTTTCAGATGAGAAATAAGTGCTGTTGTAGATACACGGTCAGGCAATATTACCTGTTATAAATTCTGTACATGAGTACTGCAGCTTCGGCTCTAAGCGCAGGATCAAGAGGATTGATATTTCTTCCATCGCCTGCAACTATTCCACTCTTTACAAGAGATGCAACACTTTCCACTGCGAAAGAGGAAACTTTTGTATAGTCTGCAAATTTTTCAAGATCTTTGATTGTACCTCTTTCGACACCTTTGCCGGCAACGGTTAATGCTCTGTCTAAGAAGCACATCATTTCTTGCCTTGTAATATTTTCCTTTGGCATAAACTTATTGTCACCAACACCATTAGCTATGCCAAGCTTTTTAGCGATGCCAAGAGCCTCATAATAATAGTCATTGGGATTTACATCATCAAAATTACTGTCAAAATCAGCTTCTAATTCAAGAGTCCTCACCAGCAGCAGTACAAAATCTGCCCTGATAATCTTCTCTCCAGGAGAAAATGTTGTCTCAGATGTGCCTTTAATAATACCTTTGGAAGCCATTACTTCTATCGCTTTTCTGGCCCATTCATAACCGTCTAGATCACTAAATGTCTTTTTAGCAAAGGAAACATAATATTGGCCTGTATGTTTCACACTGAAGTTAACAGTTTTTGTTGAAGAATCATACTTTCCGTTAGGTATGGTATTTATATTGCCATCTTCATCAATATAACATGCAACTATATGTTCATATTCAGCCAATTCTGCCGTTGTTGGCTTATAATCAATTGAAATGCTGACCGGCGAATTACTGTTAACCCAATCAAATGCTTTTTCACCAACATCTACTGCAAACCTTCTTGCAGGCCTGTTACCTATGCTGTCTCTTATATCCTTATCTAAAGCAGATGTGTTCAATACACCTATTCTAATTGTTACTGTTTCTGCATCTCCAACTTGTTCCTTAGTAAACATGTTATCCTTCAGTTCAATACATCCTATAGGAGTTCTAAACTCTATCAGATTATTTGCTGTTTCTTTGGATACATATTCTGCCGGCAATACAAGTGCATATTCTTTTGCCTCCTCAACTTCAGATACTTCAAATACAACTTTCTTATATCCGGAGCTGTCTTTTTCAGCAAGTGAAAATGCCTCTTCTATTGTTTTTGCATCTACAGTTGATTTTGCTTCTCCTGTATCCTGGTCCAGTAAAGCTTGCATTATAATTCTGACTGTTCCGTCATCATCTTTAATTACAGTAACATCAGGGGTATCAGGAGTATCAGAAGTATCAGGTATGGGTTGAGGTGGAACAAAGGTGCCGCCTCCACCGGTTGATTTTTTCTGGACGTCAATGGAAGCCTTTTTATTGACATTTACTACGTTGGAAACTATTTCCTTGCTCACCAATTCGACACTATTAAGAGTAATATCTGCATTTCCTGTGCTTTTTGCTTTAAATGTATAAGTGCAAAGTTTCAAATCTCCACTCATTTCGTCAACCTTGCCTATCTGTGTAAAAGCACAAATTACCTGATTGTCTTTATATATTGGTCCCACAGAAAAGCCATTATTCCGAGTCTCAGCTTTCTCCAGCGTAAGTACATCAGAATTAAAACTGATTCTTATATCATAGCCATAAACATTCTTTAAATCAGTTCCATTAACCACCACTGTAAAGGTATCACCTTCATACACCTTTGAAGGTGCATCAATAGAAAAGTTTTCTGTTCCGGCGGCATATACAGCTGTGCCAGTAAATAGGGTGATAAAGCACAACGTAAAAACTAATAAGTAAATAATAGAATTACGCATATAGTCCGCTCCTTTCTTTATTAAGCAGGAATATTTTCCTGCTTTTATTACCTTTGTTCCCCGTATTTTTTGCTATTGCCCCAACTGCATATTTTAGATTTATGACTTGTTCAAGAATTGCAGCAACTGATTTTACACATTCCAATTCAGAATCATCTGCTTCGACACAATATTAAGATGTAGTTTACCTGAGCTTTTTGGAGGATAGAATTAATTCTATCCTCCGCTCACTTTAATTACTTCAATATTTCCAGTGCAATGAATGCCAGGTCTTTTAGATCTACTACTCCATCATTATTTACATCTGCTATCTTTGCAGCATCCCAGTTCGGGTCTCCTTCTTCAGCGGCATAATAATATGAGGCTATTGCAAGGTCTCCTACATTTATAACACCGTCATCATTTATATCTCCTGGAATTCTGGGCCTTGTTCTTATGTTAACAATTATCGTATCCCCATCTGCATGAACTACCAAACCGGATGGTGCAGTTCCCAAGGATGCTGATTCAACTTGAATGCTGCCGGAAGTGGGTTCTTCGACATCTTTTGCCGTAAAGGTCAGCTTCACCATACTTTCATCAGGTTCTATTTTCTCACTGCATGACAATACAATGCGAATAACACCGGTTTCTATTTCTTCGGCATTGCAAGTTAATGTTTTGTCATCTACTTTATTACATCCTTCGAATTCAAACAGGTCAGCATCATATTTTATAATAATATCAGCGGCATATATGTCTTCAGGCAGGCTTTCAGGCACATACTTCAAAGTCAGGTCTATATCGAACTGGTCTCCTTTCACAACTGTATCAGTTCCTATTATCTCTATAACAGGAGCAGCTTCCTGAACGCTGATTATTGCCACAACATCTTTCATATTTCCTGAGGTAACAGCAGTTCCATTTACAGTAAAGGTTCCTGGTTCGCCATATTCTTCCGGGTCTATTGAATCCCATTCTACAGACACATCTGATATTAATCCTGTGGAAACATCAAGATTTTTTACTGTGGATGGCAAAACAGGTGCCTCGCCTTTCTTCGTTGTTAAATAAACACTGCTTTCAACAACATTTTTAGCATAAGCATCTTTCCAAACTTTCATGGATGCCAAGGGTTGACCCTGCATAGTTCCCCAGTTACTGGTAAAGAAAACATTGGTACCTGCCCAGGGCCAAACACCCTGACCGCGGTTATCGGGAACATCATTTATTATCTTAAGCAGTTCAGCAGTATCATCACCCTGCGATTGTATTGAGTATTGAAAACCTTCAGGATGGTTGGGATCACTTTTAGCGTCAGCTCTTCCCGAGTATTTTGGAGAACATTCGGAAATGTTCAGTTTCACATCAGGAATTACCTTGGAAATTTCAATCAGATTGCGCTGCAGTTCTGTCCATGAACCATGCCAGTCAGGATAATAGGAAATACCTATACGGTCTATGCTGCTGCCTAATACACCAAGGCGGCTTGTTAGTTGCGTAATAAACTCCATTACTTTAGGGAATTTTTCACTTTCAGGAAGCGGAATCTTTTGCTGTCCTTCAACAACATTAAAGGCACAATGTATTTCAGCATCTATATCAACTTCATAATCTGCTTCAGCTTTTCTTACAGCTTTAATGCCTGCATCAACCAGGCGTGCCAGGCGCTGGAAAGAATCAAGATATTGCTGGTATTCTTCAGGCGTCACCTCATCCTTATGCCAATACTTCCATATTACTCCTCCACCATATTCATGCTTATAAAGTCCACTGTTATAGTAGTGATGATGATCAACACCACTAATGTCGTCGTATTCCTTACCCCACATCATTCCATTAGTGATTTCATTTCCAATTGCTACAATTGAAGGAGGCGTTCCCTGTTCAATTAAGCTACTGATCATATCATAGGTGAACTCATATGTGGCATCTACCAATTCATCAAAGGATAGTTCAGCCCAGGCATATGGTTTAGGCTGGTTCTGTGGATCTGCCCAGCTGTCGGAATAGTGGAAGTCGATTGCCAATTCACAACCTGCACCAACAATGTATTTTGCCATTCTCAGTGTATTTTCAGGACTGCAATTGCCAGCACCAACCGAAGGCTGACCATTATTCTCGTTTTTTGGATCATTCCATACTCTCAGACGAATAACATCCCAGCCAAAGTCTTTTACAAGCCCAAAAATGTTATTTCCACTTTCAAGAGAGCCTTCATCAGAAAATTTACCACCCCTGTATCCTTCCTGCGGAGGATTATTTCCCAGATTGTAGTAATATGAGTATGTATTCCCACCCTGTTCAGACATATCAGAACCATTTTTCATGTTATCACGCAAATAATTGATTACTTTAAACTCACGTACACCAACAGGATAACCGCTAGTTATGGTCAAACGAATATATCTGGTGCCGCTTTGACTAAATATATCAGTAAATCCACCGGCAACTTTTTTGTTATCTGTACGGTCAGCCAGTATGTACCAGGTATTTCCGTCTTTTGAACCTTCAATTCTGTACCTGTATATGCTATTGTCACCCGCGAATACAACTTCAATCTTTCTGACAGCATCATAGGCTCCGCCAAGGTCAATCTCTATATAACGTTCTGTATCATTCTCATCAGCCATCCAAGCTGTTTCATTGTCCCCGTCCATGGCCAATGAGACATTCTCAGAGTTACTGCTTGCCGTTGCTGTTACCCAATACTTTGTTGAAAGGTTGCTTTCTACAGGCTTATACTCAGCACTGCCAGAAAGGCCAAAAGCAGGTAGACCGGCAAAAACAGAGAAGAATACCGCACATATAACAATTAAAGATATTACTTTTTTCATCTTATAACCTCCCAAAAATTATTAAACCTGCAGAGGATAGAATTAATTCTATCCTCCGCTTATTACTTTTTAATTACTTAAACATTTCTAATGCTATGAATACGAGGTCTTCCAGATCTACTTTTCCATTATTATTAACATCTGCTATCTTTGCAGCATCCCAGTTCGGGTCTCCTTCTTCAGCGGCATAAT
>ENA-UPAD01002260-UPAD01002260.1-bioreactor-metagenome-genome-assembly--contig:-NODE-2260-length-14866-cov-19.537236_pt1 | contig 14866 bp, 13 predicted proteins | sample MGYA00238179_ERZ772710 | MGnify/ENA primary metagenome ERZ772710 (study PRJEB29004, sample SAMN07631245) | bioreactor metagenome | isolation source: Switchgrass digestor | place: USA: Dartmouth...
ATTAAACTGAAGTAGAAAGGAGTGGCCGAAAGTGGAAAATAAAAAGAATCCTTTCAGTTTTCAGCTGGATGTATCTGATTTTTTACCTGCAGACGACAGCGAAAAGGAAAGCATGGTAGTTATGCGGGAGAGTGTAAGTTTCTGGAAAGACGGATTCAGAAGGTTGCGCAAGAACAGGCTGGCGATGGCTTCGCTGGTTGTTATCATAATAATAATGATTTTTGCATTTATTGTTCCTGCATTTTATCCTTACTCCTACGAACAGCAGATAAGGGGAAGCGAGAACCTGGGTATCATGAAATACTCGGATGCCGAGATGGAACGTATTAAAACAGGTGAGAAGGTATTCCCGCATTTTCTTGGAACCGACAGCCTTGGACGGGATTTAATGATAAGGGTTATGGTCGGTAGCAAGATATCGTTGCTTGTTGGTATTATAGCGAGTGCAATAATTTTGGTAATAGGTTCTGCCTATGGATCCATAGCCGGCTATTTCGGCGGCAAGGTGGATATGATCATGATGCGGGCTGTGGATATCATTTATACCGTACCCGATATTTTGGTTATTATACTGCTTTCGGTAACTTTGAAATACCCGCTGAAGGAGCTGGCAGATACCGTTAAGGGCTTTGCGTGGATTAATACCGTCGGAATTGGCCTGATTAGTATTTTTATCGTTTTTTCACTGCTGTATTGGGTTGGAATGGCCAGAATTGTAAGAAGCCAGGTGCTCATGCTCAAAGAACAGGAGTATATTGTTGCAGCTAAAGCATTGGGAGCTTCTGACAGCAGGATTATCAGAAAACACCTGCTGACTAACAGCATTGGAACGCTTATTGTAACCACAACATTACAGATACCGTCTTCCATATTCACTGAAAGCTTTTTAAGCTTTCTGGGACTTGGAGTATCGGCCCCAATGCCAAGCCTTGGCTCCCTTGCGTCTCAGGCAATAGGAGGTATTTCATCCTATCCTCACAGATTATTGGCGCCTGCAATTGTGATAAGCCTTATTATTCTGTCATTCAATCTTCTGGGGGATGGTTTGAGAGACGCTTTTGATCCTAAACTTAAGAATTAGGAGGATTAATGTGAAAAAACCATTATTAGATATAAAAAATTTAAGACTTTCGTTTTTTACGCCCGCCGGAGAGGTTAAAGCCCTCAATGATGTTTCTATCAGCATGCAGGAGGGGGATGTATTGGGCATTGTCGGTGAGAGCGGAAGCGGCAAATCGGTTACGGCTTCTTCGATAATGGGGCTTATAGCCCATCCGGGGAAAATAACCGGTGGAACGATAGACTTCAACGGGCATAGGATAAACGAAATGACCGAGAAAGAAATGCGAAAGATACGGGGAAAGGAAGTCAGCATGATTTTCCAGGATCCAATGACTTCATTAAACCCTGTTTATACAATAGGTAATCAAATTCAGGAAGTTATAAACCTGCACACCGACCTGAACAAGAAAATGGCTTATGAACGGTCAGTGGAGCTTTTAGAACTTGTGGGTATAAACGAGCCTGAAAAAAGGCTTAAACAGTATCCCCACGAACTTTCGGGAGGTATGAGGCAAAGGGTTATGATAGCCATAGCTTTGGCCTGTGAACCTAAGCTTCTGATTGCCGATGAGCCGACTACTGCTCTGGATGTGACTATTCAGGCTCAAATTCTGGAATTGATGATGGAGCTTAAAAATAAAGTAAACATGTCAATTATTATGATAACCCATGATCTTGGCATAGTTGCAAATATGTGCAACAGGATTGTGGTTATGTATGCAGGCAAGGTTGTGGAAGAAGGCACAGCCGATGAAATATTCTACAACCCCAGGCATGAGTATACAAAAGGCCTTTTGCGAAGCATACCGAAGATCGATTCCGAAAAGCATGAAAAACTGATACCCATTGACGGGACCCCCGTGGACATGCTTAATCCTCCGGCAGGGTGCCCTTTTGCGCCAAGATGCGGGGAGTGTATGAAAATATGCCTGAAAAGGATGCCAGAGTTTACACAGATCACAGGTACGCATAAAAGCGCATGCTGGCTGTTGCAGAAAGAAGCTTTCGAACAGGAAAGGAGGTCTGCAAAATGATTATGACAAAAGATAACCATATAAAAACTCAGAATGCTTTAATAGAAGTCCTGAACCTGAAGCAGTACTTCCCTGTTAAAAGCGGCCTGTTCGGCAAGAAATTTGTAAAGGCTGTTGATGATGTATCTTTCAGCATTGAAAGAGGCGAAACCCTGGGACTTGTGGGAGAGTCGGGCTGCGGGAAAACAACCACAGGGAGATCGGTGCTTCGCTTGTATGAACCCACAGACGGCAGAATTATATATAACGGTACGGATATAACAAATGCTGATATGAAACCATACAGGCAGAAAATGCAAATTGTATTCCAGGATCCATACGCATCCCTTGATCCTAGAATGACGGTCGGAGATATTATTGGTGAACCCATTGATATAAATAAACTGGCTGCTTCAAAAAAGGAAAGAAACGACATAATAATGGAAATGCTCGGGCGAGTGGGCTTAAGCAGTGAACATGCCAACCGTTATCCCCACGAGTTTTCTGGAGGTCAGAGGCAACGTATTGGTATTGCGCGTGCACTTGCGGTAAATCCTGAATTCATTGTCTGCGACGAGCCAATATCGGCACTTGATGTATCGATACAGGCCCAGATAGTGAATATGTTTGAGGATTTGCAGGAAAAAATGGGGTTGACATATCTTTTCATCGCCCACGATATTTCGGTTGTGAAGCACATCAGCAACAGGATAGGTGTCATGTACCTCGGCAAGCTGGTGGAACTTGCCGAAAGCCATGAACTTGTATTCCATAACGTGCATCCATATACAAGATCCCTGATTTCGGCTGTTCCAATACCCGATCCGGTGAACAGCAGGAAAAGGACAAGAATAATCCTAGAGGGGGATGTACCAAGCCCGTTGAATCCGCCCAGCGGCTGCAGGTTCCGGACACGCTGCCCGTACGCCACAGAACGCTGCAAAACAGAAGAACCGAAACTTACCGAAATAAGTAAAGGTCATTATGTAGCATGCCATAACATTTAACTTTGCAGTATCAAGGGATGGTTCCTTTGCTGTCTTTTTAAGAAGCAAAAGAGCCATCCTTTTTTAATATTCAAAAACATGGCGTGGTTTGAGGATTCTTCAAATCCTCTGCTTTTTTCATCAAAAAGGGTTTACAGCATCTTCCTTAAGGCGTTTTCACCGGGTGAAATCTGCGTCTTTATGCTTGTGTATGAACCATGAAAATTTTGGACATAATAGTAAAAGAAAAAATTGGTTAATTTTTGTCCGATGGCTTGTAATAGTAGGTTTCATTATAGCCGGTAAGAAGGAGTGAAGATATTGTGAAAAAGAAGTTGTTATTCCTTTTGTCAATGGTTCTCATCATCAGCATTTTTTTGTGTTCATGCAGAACTAATAATAAACCCGGGCCGAATGTCACCGGTACACCTGCGCCAAAACCCGTACAGCTTGCTGTACATGTCGGTTCTGAGCCCGATACCATCGACCCTGCGTTAAACACAGCGGCAGATGTGGCTACAATGCTGCTTCATTGTTTTGAGGGGCTGATGACGCTCGACGAGAACGGCAAACCGGTATACGCGCAGGCCGAATCCCATACGGTAAGCGACGATGGACTGACATATACGTTTAAACTCCGGGAGGGCCTTAAATGGAGTGATGGCAAACCTTTGACAGCAAATGATTTTGTTTATTCATGGAACAGGGTTATAAGTCCTGAAACCGCCGCCGATTATGCGTACATGTTTGAATCCATTGAAGGTTATGAAGCAGGGAAACTGAATGTAACAGCAACCGATGACAGGACGCTGGTGGTTAAATTGGTTGCTGTAACCCCGTATTTTCTTGAGTTGTGTGCGTTTCCCGCATTTTTCCCTGTGCGCCGGGACATAGTTGAAGCGAACCCTGACAAATGGACACTGGATCCGAAAACATATATAGGAAACGGGCCTTATATGCTCCAGGAATGGGTGCATGATTCATACATGCTTTACAAAAAGAACCCGAATTACTGGAATGCTTCGAAAATAACCGGGCCCGACACATTAAAATTCATGCTGATGTCGGATGACAATGCCATTCTTGCAGCCTTTAAAAACGGTGAAATACTGTTTGCAGATTCAATACCCACCGATGAAATTGATGCATGGAAGGGCAAACCTGAATTTAATTTACAGGGGCAGCTGGGAACTTATTATATCAGTTTTAACGTGACAAAGCCGCCGCTGAACAATCCAATGGTCAGAAAAGCCCTTGTGCTTGCACTTGACAGGAATTATATTGTGAAAAATATAGGCAAGGCGGGACAGCAACCTGCCGGCGCATTTGTTCCTACAGGCCTTTCCGATGTTGATCTGTCCAAAGAATTCCGTGATGTAGGTGGCGATTATTACGATGTTTCAGAGAACGCTTACGAGAAAAACCTTGCAGAGGCCAAAAAATTGCTTGCCGATGCGGGGTATCCTGACGGAAAGGGAATTCCGACACTTGAATATCTTTATAATGAAGGTACCGGCCACCAGCTTATAGCAGAGGCCGTTCAGTCGATGTGGAAGGAAATCGGTGTGAATGTAAGCCTTTCATCACAGGAATGGAACACTTTCCTTAATACGCGCAAAAACGGTGAATATTATATGGCGCGAAACGGATGGCTTGGCGACTACAATGATCCGATATGCTTTCTTGATATGTGGATTACCGGTGGCGGGAATAATGATGCCCAGTGGTCAAATAAGGACTATGATGAATTAATCAGGAAAATAAAAGCCTCATCAGACAGGGAAGAACGCATAAAGCTTATGCACCAGGCTGAGGATATACTGTTTGATGAATGGGTCATATGCCCCATTTACTTTTACGTGGACACATACCTGAAAAGTGAAAAACTAAATGGCTTTTACAGCTCGCCCCTTGGATATAAATACTTTATGTATGCAACAATCAGGGATTAAATATCAGCGCATGGTTAAATGTTTAATAAAAACCGGGTTACGCAGCCATGGAATACAGGCAATAAAAAACTGCATGAAAGGTTCGGTATCTGCCATGGCAAATCAGCAATTCAGGTAAAAAGGTGGCGCTGTCTTTACCGGATGGCGGCCATCTTTTTCTGTTAAATATCAATTCCTCTTTTCCAATATCTCCTGCAAACTCATACTTGGCAAAGAGAAGGATTTTCCGTTCAGGTAATTAAGGATTGACGCATCGGAAGTAAAGTTGAACTTTATGAAACTGCTCCACAAAAGCTGTTTTTTATAACCATATTTACGGTTTATACTGTTAATCCCGTATTTTCCGTCGCCCAGGACAGGGTGCCCGATATATGCAAGGTGGGCACGAATCTGGTGGGTCCGGCCTGTTACCAGTTCAACCTCAAGAAGCGACAAATCACCGAAAGTTTCGATTACACGGTAGTTTGTCTGGATTGGAACGCTTCCCGGGTAGTTATCCGAATAGATTTTTACCAGGCTGTTTTTCGGTTCTTTCAATAGATAGGCCTTCAGCATGTCGCTTTTTTTCTTCGGACAGCCGTAAACAACACACCGGTATATTTTCAATATCTCCCGGGACCTGAATTTATCAAACATGATATGCAGGGCCATGTCATTTTTGGCAAGAACAAGTAGGCCTCCCGTATTCCTGTCGAGCCTGTGGCAAAGGGCAGGGAACTTACCTGTGCCGTGTTCGGGGCTTTTGCTTTGCAAAAGTTTTTCAACCGACATTTCATTTTCATCCTGGACAGGCAAGCCCTGGGGCTTGTTTACGATAAGAATGTTGTCATCCTCATAAACAACGGGTATATGATAATCTACGGTATATGAATCAATCACTTCATCGGGCAGATATAGTTCAACCTTGTCGCCTTCAGCCAGGATATGATTTCCCCTGACTCTTAATCCGTTTACTTTTACATCGCGTTTCTTAAATGCTTTCAGAATAATATGATAGGGAATGCCGGGAATTTGCTTTTCAATAAATTTATCAACCCTTTTTCCGCTATCTTTCAATGGAACCGAAAAAATGCGCATAAACACCCCTACAGATATTCGTTTCTTCACTAATTATGCGGCATTACCAGGCACGAAATCAAGGGTGAAATGCGCATTTTTTCTTGCAGCTTTAAACAGGTTTAAGAAGGAGACAAGACAATACATTAATTTAAGGGGGCTGCCTGTTTCAATTAAAATTTGCCTTTGGTCATATGGCCTTCAAGTTCCGCCTTGGAACGCTGTTTTATTATCCATGCCTCTTTTACGGCTTTTTTGAACAAATCGACGCAAGGTGGATCAAGATTAATCTGGATACCTTCTTCACATAATTGAACAATTCTCATGGCAAGTTGAATTATTTCCATGTGTATGTCATTTGTGCGGTCTGAAGCGTAAATTTTATTTGCCTGTTCTTCGGTCAGCTCATCAAATTTTTCTTTGGGCGCACCGCATTTCGGGCAAACATCCGGAGCTTCTTCACCCTGGTAAACAAACCTGCATACCGAGCATTTAAATAATTTCTCCATATCAAGCACACTCCTTCTTTATATTTTGGTTTCATATACATTATAAATTACCCCGATTGCAGCATTAAAAACATTAAAAACCAAAAAAACACTGAAAACAAAACATTCTTATAAAATTTGATCTGGCGGATTTGCATTAGTATAATTTATATTAGCAGGATGAAAGAGCAGTATCTGTATTTAAAAGGATTGCAAGGGTTGCAAATGCGGAGGTAAGCGTTATGAAACTGGCAACGCCAGACCAAATGAAAGAAATTGACGAAATTGCAATATCAGGATATAAAATTCCCGGAATCATTCTTATGGAAAATGCGGCGCTTAATGTTGTTAAAATTGCATTGGAAATGCTTAAAGAAAAAGACGCCGGGAAGATTGCAGTAATAGCCGGCAAGGGAAACAACGGAGGGGACGCGTTTGCAGCAGCAAGGCACCTGATGCGTAATTTCAGCACAGAAATAATCTCCCTTGCGGACAGGGACAGTGTATCCGGTGATGCCGGGACATTCCTGGATATTCTTGAAAACCTTGGCGCAGATATAAAATATTGTACCGGCCCTGATTCAGTCAGCGAAATAAGGAACATAATAAACAGTTCGGATTTAATAATCGACGGTATTTTCGGGACAGGCATCCGCGGTGATATAAGAGGCTTTTATGCCGATGTTATTTCTGCAATCAATGAAAGCGGCAAAAGGATACTTTCCGTAGACATTCCGTCGGGAATAAACGGAGAAACGGGCCAGGTCTGCAATGCAGCCGTAAAGGCAGAAAAAACAGTAACATTTTCCCTTCCAAAGCCTGGGCTGTACCAATACCCGGGAAGGGAATATGCAGGTGACATAATAATTGCTGATATCGGTATTCCGTTTGAGGCCATGGAAAAAGTCAATATAACCGGTGAACTTCTTGATGCGGATTTTTTGCTTCCGCATCTTCCTGACAGGCCAAAAGACGGGCATAAGGGAACTTTTGGCAGGGTGCTGATAATTACCGGTTCAAAAGGAATGACAGGTGCGGGGACACTGGCCGCATTATCGGCATTCAAAACAGGCAGCGGCCTTGTATACCTGGCTGTTCCCGGCTCCCTGGCGGCAATATACGGATCTACCGTTCCCGAAGCAGTATTGTTCCCTTTGAAGGATCAAAGCGGGATTATTTCGGATGATGAAACAGGTTTTCTTATAAATAAAGCCGAATCGATGGATGCAGTGGTTATCGGTCCTGGTTTGTCACAGGAACATCAAATAGAAAGGCTCGTAAACGATCTGGTTGCAAATTGCAGGGTGCCTGTGGTGATAGATGCTGATGCACTGAATGTGCTTAATTTGCAGTCGCTTAGAAAACGAAGCTCCCCTGCGGTACTTACACCGCACCCCGGAGAATTTGCAAGGCTGAACGGTTCAAGCATCGGCGAAATCCAGGAGGACAGGGTGCGGAAAGCAGTTCAATTCAGTATGCAAAACAATGCAATTGTCGTACTGAAAGGGGCAGGGACGGTTGTAGCATGCCCGGACGGGAAATATTTCATAAATACTACAGGGCATCATTGCCTTGCGGTTGCAGGTTCCGGGGATGTCCTGGCCGGAATGATAGGTTCATTTATAGGGCAGCGCGTACCTGCTGATATGGCGGCATGTCTTGGAGTATTCATCCATGGCAAATGCGGTGAAGTGCTGGCCGAAAAGAACAATGGCCAGGCAGGATACAGGGCATGTGAAATTTGCAACGTGATACCATTCACGGTCGGAAATTTAAAACGTAATAAATGATTTCAGGCTGTTGACAGGATGGCGGGCAATTTATAGATATATTAAGGAAAATGGAAAACGGAAGGAAGGACCGAATTTGAACTGTAATTTAAACAGGGCATGGGCTGAAATTCATTTGGATAATATAGAGCATAACGTCAGGGAAGTGGTGAAAAGGGTCGGCAAAATGACCGAAATAATGGCTGTTGTCAAGGCAGATGCCTATGGCCATGGCGTGTTTGAGACAGTGCCCACCCTTATTGAGAGCGGAGCAAGCAGGCTTGCAGTCTCAATGCTTGACGAGGCAATCCAGTTAAGGGAGTTCGGCATCAAGGTACCGATACTTGTTCTGGGTTATACCGAACCATCGAGGGCAGAGGATATTATTAATTACAACATTACACAGACAGTATTCAGCCATGAGCTTGCGCAGGCTTTGTCCGATGCCGCGGTGAAACTGGGCAGGCAGGCGAAAATACATATCAAAATAGACACAGGCATGTCCCGGGTGGGTTTTGCGCCCGGGTACGGTGCGGTAAAAGATGTGGTTAGAATAAGCGAACTTCCGGGTATAATTATAGAAGGGTTGTTCAGTCATTTTGCATCCGCCGATGAGGTTGACCGGGAATATACAATGCTTCAGTTTGAGCGCTTTGAGAGTATTGTCCAGGAGCTGAACCGGATAGGGATATTGATCCCGGTAAAACATATTGCGAACAGTGCCGCAATAATTCAATATCCGAACCTGCACTTAAACCTGGTGCGGCCTGGCGTAATTCTTTACGGTTTATATCCGTCCGATGAGGTGGACAAAAGCTTGATTGACATAAGGCCCGCCATGGAACTGAAAGCCAAAGTGGTGATGGTAAAGGAAGTGGAGGAAGGAACGCCTGTAAGCTATGGCAGGACATTCGTAACGAAAAGGAGAAGTCGCATAGCAACTCTTCCGATAGGATATGCGGACGGTTACTCACGGCTCCTTTCAAACAAAGGCAGGGTATTGATACATGGAGAATATGCCCCGATTGTGGGAAATATCTGCATGGATCAATGCATGGTTGACGTAACCGATATAAAAAAGGAAGTAAAAACAGGCGATGAAGCTGTAATTTTCGGAGCCCAGGGCAATAATGAAATAACGGTGGATGAAATAGCGAGGCTTTGCAACACTATAAACTATGAAATTGTATGTTTGATAGGAAAAAGGATCCCAAGGGTATACTTAAGAGGTGGAGAAGTTGTCAATGTAGTGAATTACCTTATTTAAATTTTTCGAAAACCTGAAATAACCAGTTTGTTATAATAACCTTTGTACATTTTCTGTCATATGGTAATGTATGAAACATTTAAAAATTTGTAATACTTATAGATAGAATTTTACTTTTTAATGAAGAATTATGTAATGTACATTTAATTTGACGGGGTTTACGAAAAAAAATATAATGAAATTGGAAAAATAATACCAGTGGGGTCAAATCCAGCACGGAGGAGTGATATGTATGGAGATTAAAAGAGGGGATATCTTCTATGCGGATTTGAGTCCTGTAGTCGGGTCGGAACAAGGAGGTATAAGGCCTGTACTTGTTATACAAAACGATGTGGGCAACAGATACAGTCCAACCATAATTGTTTCGGCAATAACATCAAGACTCAGCAAGACTAAACTTCCGACGCACATAGAGATACCTGGAGAATTATATGGACTAAGCAAGGATTCTGTTATATTATTAGAACAGATTAGAACTATCGATAAAAGAAGGCTGCGTGAAAAGACCGGCCATTTGGATGAAAGTATAATGATGAAGGTAAATGAAGCATTGAGTACCAGTTTTGGCCTCGAATCGAGTTATTTGCAGTAAAAATACATACAGCATAAGTTGCTTATATCGAGGCTCAAAATGGGTCTCGCAAAATACAGCCTGTGAACCTCAAAATCAGCCAAAGGTCTTTTTTTATAAAAGACCTTTGGCGATATATTAGACAGGGATGAATCAAGTGGTTTTATTAAGTTAATTCAGGGGGTACAAAAGATGAAGAAGCAATTGAATCTTCTAATAGTATGCGTATTTGTTTTTTCCGCGGTCATTATAGCAAATGCCGCATCGTCAGCGCAGCCGGGAAGTGAATTTGATCCGCTCGTGACAAAAAGCTATGTTGATGAACAGATTCAAAAATTATCAGAAAAAATCGGAAGCGGCGTAACAACCGGCGGGAGCAGCAGTTCTTCAAAATCAGGCAGTGTTGATGAGCAAGTCATTAATAATCTCAGGACCGATGTCAGGGATCTTACCAATTTGATAATAGATGCTTATACAAAGCTCCAAAGCCTTGAAAAACAAAACCTGGAGCTTATTCAAAAAATTCAGGTCCTTGAGAGCGGGTTTGTGGTTGTTGAAGCTTCGAAAGGACAAGCAGTTATGCTTGGGGCGGGTTCCGAGGCCATAGTAAGAAGCGGAGAGACCACGGCAATGTCGGGCGAATACGGCGGGCTTGCCGATGTTACTTCGGGCAAGGATCTGAAAACAGGAGATGTAATACCCAATCAGCACTTGTTGATATCTGCGAGGAATGACGGAAGGGGCATAAAGGTTGTATCCGACGTGTCGTACATGTTGATCCGTGGCAGTTATACAATCCATTAATGAAGTGTTCCATTACATATAATACTGGTGTTTGATATGGATAAAAAGCGAATAATTCGGAATTTAATAGTCCTCGTATTGTTTTTTCTGACCTTTTGGTATGGAATTATCCCGATGATTACCGGTGAGGAAGTAGAAAAAAGAGCTATGAAAGCGAAGTGGCCCGAAGGCGAGAATAAGTTCGGGCTGGTTGTATTCGGCGCCGAGCCCGAGGGCATTGCTGCTGCGCTTGCAGGAGCAAGATTAGGCCTTAAAACATTGCTGGTTACGGAGGACATTGATCCCGGAAGTTACATTAAATCTGCTATAATAACCTACACTTCCCCTGATTATGCGGTTATAAACAAAGAAAAAGTAAACCTGAATACGGGTATATATACCGAATTATTCGGAGATACAGGAGGGAATTTTTCATACAGGGACTATACCCTTTCTGTCAGGAAGATACTTGATGAGGAACCCAATATCACTGTTTTTTATAATGCCGCCTGTTTATCTGTTGAAGCAGATGGAAGCATAATAAAATCGGTTTCGGTATATCATGACGGGCAGACTGAAGTTATTGAAGCGCCTTATTTTATTGATGCAACCGAAAACGGAGATGTGCTTGAGCTTTGCAGTGTTCCTTATTTTCTTGGTTCGGAAGATATAAATGTACCAGATTCATATATGCCGGTAATGTTTAATTTCGTTATTTCAAACGTTTCATGGGACGATATCCAGAGCATCGGCAAACAAACCCAGGACATGGATGATTTTAAATCGGTCTTAAGCCAGTATCAAAAGCATAGCAGTAAAACCAAAATTTCAAACCTCAGCTTTATCGGGCAGCCCAATGATGAAGTGGTAATCAGCGGAATACGCATGCATCAGGTGAATGTTGGCAACGGTGAAATGGTCGGTGAAGACTTTTATAATGCGCTTACCGAGGCTAAAATGCTTACTGCCTTTTTAAAAACAGCTTTTGTTCCCTTTGAGAATTGCTCGTTCAAAACCGGACCGTCGAATTTCTATTTTCCGGAATACCGTCATTTTGAAGGACGGTATATGTTGACTGTTGAAGACATACTGGAGAACAGGAATTTCCGGACAAAGGCGGTTATGGCGTCGGGAGCCGTTGATGCTGAAAAATTCATTAATGCCGAAATATCCGAGAATTTTACATACATACTTGGAAACCCTGTAGTTTACAGCATTCCCCTTGAGTGTTTCATATCGAAAAATTATGATAACCTGATGATGGTGGGAAAAAAGGCATCATTCTCGTCATTGGCATCAACAAGTGCGGGAAGACTGCCGGTAAGCATAACAAGCGGGGAAGCCATGGGAGTTACAGCTGCATACTGTTATCTGAACGATATGACGCCTGTGGAGTTAAGCCAGGCGGATGACAGAGTAATTGAAGATTATCAGAAATTGTTGAAAAGATCAGGGATTACCCTTATGGATTTTGATGAAAAGAATCCGAACGAAGACCACTGGGCATGGCCTGCGGTAAAAGAGCTTGTGAAGTATGGCCTTGTTGCCGGCGGCATGGATAATGACTACTTTTTTGATATGGAAGCATACCAGGAGAACCTCGTTACATTGATTGTAAACCTGGTCGTCAAGGCTGCTCCGGAAAAGTATACGCTGAAGCTGGACAACCGTATCAGGCCTTATTCTACCGACGACCTGCTTACAGGCGAGACAGCCTGTGAAATAGTATTGAAAACACTGGATATTCCATATGAGCCCGGACATGCATTCGAGAAAGTAAGAGAAGAGGCTCTTATTTCCGGCGAAGTTTTAAGTAAAATAAGTCCTGATTCCACGGTTACGATGGATTGCGTATATGTTCTTACACAACAGGTGGTTGGTAAATTATCAGACTGATAGCAAAACATAATATGATCATTAAATGGAATTATCTTCAAGGTAGTCGGCTATCAGGAGATCTACGAATTTACCGTAGCTTTGCATTCCTGAGGGCTGGTTATTGCTCTTCAGATAGGTTTCATTCACCTTGTCGGCGATTTTTGAAGCCGTCTCCTTCTGGTGCCTGTCCCAGAATTCCCGGATTTCGTTCTGATCGCTTTTAATACTGTCGCTGAGAAGGCTTGAAACTTCCCTGTAAAGCTCGGGAGATTGCCGGTATAATGCATTGCCCGTGTAAGTTATGGCCGAAAGGTAACCTGAGTACTGGAACAATATATCAGGGTGATTTTTGCAGGAGAGAAATGCGGCATAATTTGCTTCATCTTCAAATGTGATTCCCATCTGGTGGGCGATTTCGTGGCAAGCCGTGTGGGGAAGGGTTACTAACGGAGGTTCAATGTTTATATTTGGTTCACCTGAAATAAAACTATATACTCCCGTGTATCCCGATATTGTTTGTATCCGGGAGAAAAGGAGTCCCTTAACCCTGACCCTGTTTGCATGAAACAGATCATACTTTTCGGAAAGAGGCCTGTATCCTTCCCATGCGGTTTCCAGGATGTGCTTTATCCTGGTCTTGTCCGAAGCGGTATCCTGAACGTTTGACAAGACATTACGCAAATCATTGGCTTTCAGAATCAAGGCTTCATAGGTTTTTGCAAGGTCTTCCACCGATGTTTCCTTTACATTAAGGCCCAACTGGTCCTTAAGAGGCAAGCGGTAATTATTCAGGCTCCATAAAAACTGAAAGAGGAAAATACCTATTGAGGACAGCAAAATAACAACGGTTGCAAAACTTAATATTTCCCTGGCAAATTCCTTTTTTTTAACCGAGCGGATGAGCCTGACTATCCTGTATAGTCCATATGCGACAAGGACAATAATTACGAGTTCATAAAGGGAAAAAGGAAAGAGATTTGCAATTGAGGTCTGGATTTTGGAACTAACAGGGTAAAGCCCTCTTGAGAAATATTTCTCAACCAGGAAGGGATTGTTGAAACCAATCCTTTTTGCAAGCCTGGACAGTAAAACAAGTACCGCCGATATAACAAGCAATACCATATTTCGCTTCTTGAAAATGCTGTTTTTAGTAGAATTATTGCTCACAATTTCATCCTGCTTTCCTGAGAAAACGCTTTTTTAATGTTAATATCATAAACCTTGGCAGGTCCATCATTCGTTTTATTCTCCACGGTTCCCTCAAAAGCCTGTGCAGCCATTCAAATCCTGCTTTTCTGATAAATTCAGGGGTTAACGATACCTTTCCTGCAAAAATATCGATGCTTCCGCCAACACCGATAAGCACCTTGCAGTTCAGACGGTACATATTCCTGTTAATCCAAAACTCCTGTTTTGGCGCACCCAGACCGACAAGAACAATATCCGGACTGGTGCTGTTTATTTTCCGGACTAAGTCGTCTTCTTCCTCGGGCTTGAAATACCCGTGGTCATAACCTGCTATTTTTATTTTTTTATACTCTGCAATTATATTCACAGCAGCCATTTCGGCCACTCCGGGTTGTCCACCCAGGATATAGAAGCTTACGTTCTTCCCGGAAAAAACCCTGAAAAGGTTTTTAACAAGGTCAATGCCCGAAACCTTCTCTTTAAGAGGGGTTTTTAATATTTTTGAAGCCAGTATCACTCCTGCTCCATCCGGTATCAACAGGGCGGCATTGTTAAGGACGTTTTTGAATTCGGCATTTCTCTGCGCCTGCATAATGAATTCCGAATTAGGGGTAAAAATCGCCCTTGGAGCAGAGCCATCCTCTTCCACCCAGTTTTGAACCAGTTGGACGGCCTCGCGCATCGTAACATTATGAATTTTAACACCATGGATGTCAACTTTATTCATATGCCTTATCCTCCGTTGTGCTTTTAACCAGTATATTATATCCCATTTTTTCAAAGCAGAAAAGATGTATGCAGGTTTACTCCGCCTTTCGCAAATAAAGCATTCGCATAATATAAATTATGCGAC
>ENA-UPAD01002261-UPAD01002261.1-bioreactor-metagenome-genome-assembly--contig:-NODE-2261-length-14864-cov-422.025863_pt1 | contig 14864 bp, 13 predicted proteins | sample MGYA00238179_ERZ772710 | MGnify/ENA primary metagenome ERZ772710 (study PRJEB29004, sample SAMN07631245) | bioreactor metagenome | isolation source: Switchgrass digestor | place: USA: Dartmouth...
TTATATAACATTTTGCCCGACTTAAGCTACTTATTCAGTTCTGAGCCCTGAGCACAGATTACAAGCTGCTACGTCCAAAAAGCAGGAGAGATCTTAAACATCTCTCCTGCTTTTTATGTACGTGCGGCTTGCCCTGTTGAGCCTGCCGGGCATGTGCCGTATGCGGGAATTGGTTATAAAGCAACAGTGGAAGCCATAGATCATCTGGCTAACAGCATCTCATATGAATACCCTATGAACTCGATTGGATTTCCGTTTTCATCTTTAGCAAAACTGTCAATATTTTCTCCGACCTTTTTAAATCCAACCGCAGACAATAAACGTACCGAAGGAATATTATTCTTAGCTGTTCCTGTTACCAGTTTATATATTTTCAATTCCTCTTTTGCATACCTTATGATTTCATTTACCGCTTCAGTTCCATACCCTTTACCTTGATATTGCGAATTTATGCAATATCCAAGATTCCTTACGCCTTTTTCTCCACATTTGTTTAATACCAAATATCCAATAACTTTATTTGCTTCTATCAATTCCACCGCATAGAATTCATCCGTACTTGAGAAGTAATCAAGGATTTTTTTCAACGCGTCATCATCCGTTGGGAACGGATGATCATATATGGCATATTCCGATGCCATTTTATCTCTGATCAATTCTGCAAAATCATCAAAGTCCGCATCGTTGAATCTTCTGATTTTCAGGTTTGCCGTCTGCATTACTCACTCACCTCAGTTTAGAAAATACCAGAAAAACATATATAGCCAGAGAGCAAAAGTCGTTTACGAATATCTCTATAGGCAAATCAACGATAAAGGCGTAAGGGATACAATCGACTTCTTACTGAACCGTGAAGAAGCCCATAATACTATGTTCAGAGAAGCGTTCAACAGAATTCAGGACACTGGTTCATTGAAAGATTGGGGAATTACAAAAGATTCTAAGCTGTATTTCAATCTTTCCACACCGGGTAACCAGTTCTTTAATGCCGATAACCCGCAGCCGGCGAGCTTTAATAATCCAAATCAAAGTAAACACTAAATGCAAGACTGTTTCACCATTGATTATAGAGATAAAACAAAACCCCTGAAACGTAGTGTTATCAGGGATTTTTGCATGGTGAGCCATCGGAGATTCGAACTCCGGACACCTTGATTAAAAGTCAAGTGCTCTGCCACCTGAGCTAATGGCTCTGGCTGGGATGGCTGGACTCGAACCAGCGAAATGCAGGAGTCAAAGTCCTGTGCCTTACCACTTGGCTACATCCCACCGTTTCAATGATGCAAAGTCAATTATATAGGCCGTGCAGCCATTTGTCAAGCCAAATTACCGCTCTCAGCACCGCTTCCACACGCAGCCGGCACTCAGTACTTCATTATCAAATTTATAACATCCGTGCCTGTTTTCCCATGACTTACTATTATTCTCGGCAGATCGGCCATATCGGCATTCTTCCCTGCCGCACCTGCTCTTACCATAAACTGCATCTTGTATCCGCTTTCCTCCAGGATTTTTCGTGAATCTTCCGTCGCCTTTCCGTGTGGGTATGCGAACGCCTTGATTTCTCTTTCGCCCAGTTTCTCATTTAGCAGTTCTTCGCCTCTGATGACGGATTCCATGAATTCTTCGGGCTCCATCGTGTCGGCCGGCTTATGCAGGTACCCGTGGTTCTGTATTTCCACCAGCCCGCTGTCTTCCATCTCCCTGAGCATATCCCACGTCATCCAGACCAGACTGTCTTCTTTCCATCGTCTGCCGGGTTCATCCGTTATCATGTTCCCTGTTACGAATATGACCGCTTTCACATTATACTTCTTGAGTATCGGATACATTATGTAATAGTTGCTGTCATATCCGTCATCGACCGTTATCATGAACGGTTTCGGAGGCAATGTTCTGCCGTCTTCGATGTACGCTCTCAGGTCCTCCAGCGAAATCGAGTTATATCCTTTTTCCGACAACGTTCTGATGTGGTCTTCAAACTGGGCTTCTGTCACGGTCGTATTGTATTTGTCTTCAGGAACATTATCTTTCATGAAGTGATGATACAGCAGAATCGGTATCTTAACATGCTTTTCGGCAGGTTTTTCGGAACCTGCATCGGCGGTTTTTACAGGCCTTTCGGCAGCCTGTCCGTCAGGCCCTTTATTTACGTCGTCCGAGGATGCACCGCCGGCTGGATTGTCAGATCCTTCGCCAGGCACATTGACAGATCCGTCAACAGCCGGGCTGGTGGATCCTTCGGCGGACGGTCTGCCGGATTCCGGCTCATCCCTGCTGGCAGTTTCCGCATCAGTTTTGTCTTTGGGCTTTGTATCATCCATACTGGCGGTTTTTGTCCCGCTGTCGATTCCGGTTTCTGTTCCGGATGTACCGCCAGTCCCCGATATAGTAGTACTGCCGGCCTCTGCAGATGTACCGCCAGCTTTCATATCAAGTCCAGCCGCCCCGGCTTCAGTTCCGGTCTCAGTCCTGGTTCCAGTTCCAGCCTTGTCCGGACTGCCATTCTTTTCATATGTGGCGCTGTCGGCTTCCGTTGCCGTATCGCCGGTCTCTGCCCCGGCACTGCCTGCATTTTGCACATCAGTTGCACTGACGGCCTCTGCCCCGGCCATATCTGCAGATCCTTCACTGGCCGGCACACCCGCCTCTGCTGCGCTCACCTGGACTGTGCGCGGGACATCCGCTTCCCCCACGCAGCCGGCAAACATCAGAAAAACCGGAATTATCAGACCTCTTACCGCCCTTTTCATCACCTGACCCCACACTCCCGGGCGAGCAATATATTCCCGATATCATTTGACTATGAGACTGTCAATTATCCAGGTCCGTCATACTGCCCTTAAAGGATCTATATCGGCAGATCCGTCCCATTCCTGAGGAACAAAGGTATATCCTCGATAGGCGCGTCACACTCTATCCACTGGCCTCCGATGTGCTTCCTGCCGTCGATAGTGCATTTCCATTCCGCTCCCTCCGGCAGGTAAACCTTCCTGCTGCGCTGCCCTTCATACAGGATGGGCGCGACAAGGATATCCGGCCCGAACATGTACTGGTCGTCGATATCCCATGCGGCAGCGTCATACGGGAAATCATAGAATAGCGGCCGCATCGGCGGCGTACCCTTTTCATGGGCTTCCGTCATGATCTCTTTGATATACGGACGCAGCCGTTCCCTTATGAACATGTATTTTTTGAATATCTCGTATGCCTTTTCTCCGTAGCTCCATACCTCGTTCGGGGCGCCGCTCCCGAATATTCCGCCTCCGGAGGTGCCCATGGGCGGCGTGTGCGGTTCCCTGTCGCCGTGGAGTCGGAATACCGGACAGAATGTACCATACTGGAACCAGCGGATAATGAGTTCGTGGAAAGCAGGATCGCGGATATCTCCGCTGTGGAAACCGCCAATATCGGTGGTCCACCACGGTATACCGGCAATGGCCATGTTGAGCCCGGCCCTCACCTGGTTGCGGAGAGCCCTGAAACTGGAATGGATGTCCCCCGACCATACCAGCGCTCCATACCGCTGGCTTCCCGCCCAGGCGCAGCGGATGAGGTTGATTATGTTCTCCTGGCCCGCCGCTTTCATGCCGTCATAAAAAGTTTTTGCGTACATCAGCGGATAGATGTTGCTGACCTGCAGCGCGGTGCCTATATGATACCGGTAATTGTCGAATTCGTATTCGGAATACTCGGGTTCGGCCTCATCGAGCCAGAATATCCTGATGCCCTTGTCATAATAATTCCTTTTTATGATTTTCCACAGGTGTTCCCTTGCCCCGGGATGGGTGGCATCAAAAAACATAGTGTTGCCCATCCAGTCCATCACGATGGAATTGCCCCTGTCGAACCTGACAAGGTATCCCTTTTCATGCATCTCCCGGAAGTTCTCGCTGGTCTTGTCGATCGTAGGCCATATGGAAACCATGAGTTCGATCCCCATTTCCCTGAGTTCACGCACCATGCCTTCCGGGTCGGGCCAGTATTCGGGGTCGAATTTGAAATCGCCCTGCTTCGTCCAGTGGAAGAAGTCGATAACGATAACAGATATGGGCAGACCTCTGCGCTTGTACTCACGAGCCACTTCCAGCAGTTCCTCCTGCGTCTGGTAACGCAGCTTGCACTGCCAGAAACCCATCGCATAATCGGGCATCATCGGCACAGTACCTGTAACCCGGGCATATGCTTCCTCTATCTCCGCAGGCGTATCACCTGCCGTTATCCAGTAATCCATCTGCTGCACGGAACCTGCATACCACTCGGTCACGTTCCTGCCGAACGTAACTTTGCCGACAGCGGGGTTGTTCCAGAGGAAACCGTATCCCCTGTTCGAAAGCAGGAACGGTACGCTTGCCTGGGAGTTCCTGTGGGCCAGTTCCAATGTGCAGCCCTTGAGATCGAGATACGGCTGCTGGTACTGTCCCATTCCGAACAGTTTCTCATCGTCATTGGCCTCGAATCTTACCGTAAGCCTGAAATCATTGGTCCCGGGGACAGGGGAGTATTCCCGGGAATTTATGCAAAGCGCGCTGACGAACTCCTTCAGATTATCGCGGCTCCTTACGTACTCTTCAAGCAGCAGCCTGCCTTCAGAATTATAATAGGCTAGTTTCCCGTTAGGGAAAATTTTTGCAGTTATCTTGCCGTTCCTGATCTCCGCCGACCTGCCGTCATCCGATATGGAGATCTCCGCCGCATCGCCGCCGGGTCCGGGCAGCAAAGCCCAGTCCTGCTGCTGTTCCATCGCTGCGCGTTTTGTCCCGCGGACGCGCAGGCTGTTGGCGCCCCATGGCTCGATCCAGAGTATCTCATTGCGGTATTCCCTGATAAGACGTGATCCTTCGGTCCTGAAAAAGCTGCCCATTCCATCATCTCCAGTCGATAGTGATATAGCAGTGTGAAATATGCCGGATCTGCATACCTTCTTTAGCATAATTCTAATACATGTAAATATGAAAAGAAATACGGCAATAAATTATGATGTCAGTTTTGATTTGCCTGCTCTGCGCCGGCAAACATCTTCCTTGCAATATGCCCTAAAACTGCAGTTAAAATCAGGCCGCTGAATATATATGTTCTGCTGTATCCAATCGCTACCATAAGCGTATAACCTGCCATAGTTCCAAGTGCAGATCCTATATCAAACCAGGTAGTAAAGCATCCAAGCACGTTTTTGGTTTTGTAAATATGGTGACAGTCCATTGCTGTCGCACTTAGAGTATTTGTCAATGCAGTAGCTCCTGTGAATGCTGCCAGTACTGCAATGCTAAGCAGCAAAAACGATCGGCTTAAAGCAATAACCGCCAGGGATACCGCCTGTATACAGCAGGACAATACTACTACCCTGAAACGCCCGTAACGATCCGACAGCCTCCCGAAGTATACAGACAGGAATACAGTGTAAAAGTGCCGTATCGATACCAGGAGGCCAGCCAAAGCCGCTCCTAAAGGCGCAGCAATAAGACTGCCGACCCTGATCGCAGAATTATACAATCCTGTCAGTTCTCCCCGGTTGCTGTCATCTGAACTTTCGGCAATTTTCAGATATGCAATATACCTCATTGATGAGAAACAGCATCCCCAAATAATTCTGGCTGCCAGGAGGGTAATGAAACTTACCGGCAAACCATAGATCAATGTTGATAATGCTGTTAGTGTTATGCTTGCCGTAAACAGCGTCCTGCTTCCGGTCCATTTATGCAGATATTTTATGAAACTATTCACTGCCAGCCTGACAAGGCGATTTACACTTAACAGAACTCCCAAAGACGCAATTGAGATCCCACGATCAGAAGCATGGACAGGCAGAAGTACATACAGGCTGGCATCCCCAAGCAAAGCAACAGAAATAGCAAGAAAAATCAAAATCTCATTTTTATATTTTTTGACCTTCTCAGAAATGTCCTTACATCTGCCTGAAACAATATACATATTGTTCACCTTTAAGCCGGGTCATTTTGATATGAAAAAATAAGGGCGGAAACCGATCATCCGGGTCTCCGCCGCATAGTCTGAATATTCTCAGGTGTATCACCTGTTAAGAAGGTTTTCCGGCTGTTCACCGCGGAGTACGCTTATAATGGCTTGTGCGGAAATCATGCTGTCTATATACATACTTTCGAAAGTACTTCCGCCATAGTGAGCAGTACAAATCACATTTGGCATATGAATCAGAGGATTGGACGAACTGACAGGTTCCTCGTCGAATACATCCAATGCTGCAGCGGCAAGCTTTCCGGAACGCAGCGCTTCAGCCAGCGCAGGTGTGTCTACCAGCCCGGCACGAGCACAATTGATCAGCACTGCACCGTCCCGCATACCTGCCAGTTCATTGGCACCGATCATACCGCGTGTTTCAGCAGTATAAGGCGCATGGAGGCTGATAATATCCGACTCCTGCAAAAGCTGCTGCAGCGTAACAAGCTCCACGCCCAGCCGTTCAGCCTCGCCACGGTCAGGCCATGGATCACAGGCGATTATCCGCATGTTGAATGCCCTGAGCAATTCTGCCAGGCGGCGGGCAATCATGCCGAAGCCAACCAGCCCCAGCGTCTTGCCTCGCAGTTCGCTTCCTGTACGCTTGACCCATTCGCCCTGGTGTATTTCAGAATTGCTTTGGGGAATATACCGCAGTACAGAGATCATAAGACCGACGGCAAGCTCGGCCACGGCATTGGCATTACCGCCCCTGGTGTTGCATACATCAACGCCAAAGCGGCGTGCAGCCACAAGGTCGATGTTATCCACCCCTGAGCCGAACTTGGTCAGCAGCCTGAGTTTTTTCATTTTTTTAAATAAGGTCTCGTCCCAGATGTTGAGCCCGGCAATTGCGAAATCAGCTTCGGGCAAAAGGCGTTCGAGTTCATCCTGTGTCAGTTCTTCTGTCGACTTTACCTCAACGCCATATGATTTCAGCAGTTGATATGCTACGGGACACCGCTGCGCATAATGGGCTACCCAGCTCAGAGCCAGGTAGCCATATGCTCTCATCGCTCCCTCCTGGAGACACCTGCACGCTCAAGGATAGCATCAATGCTACGGCGATGCTCGTCATTGAGCGGCGGTATTGGTGAAGAAACGGTGTCATGTCCGAAGCCTTCCCGCTTAAGCAAATACTTCATTACTGCCATCCAGGATGTGCCAACATGGAGGCACTTCCGGATCTCGCTTATCTGTTCCTGGAGACGGACGCTTTCAGCCACTTCGCCTTTCCGGCAAAGCTGGTACAGCCTGACAAACAGCTCAGGGTAAAAATTAGCCAGTCCCGGGATACATCCCTGTGCACCGAAGAGCATGCTGGCAGCGCATAGATCCTCGGCCCCGTTGAACATACATATGTCTTTGTCTGCCAGCTGGAACAGATCATGCTGGACCTGCTCAAAATCAGCGCAGCTGTCTTTGTAAGCGACAATATTGTCATAATCGGCAAGCTTTGCGATGGTCTCCGGCTCGATGTTGGCACCGGTGGTCGATGGTATGTTGTAAACTGCAATTTGAATGTTCTTGCTGACTGATGAGCAAATTTTGTCATAATGGCGTAAAATCTCATCCTGTCCAAAACTCTTCAGGTAGAAAGGAGGCGTGCAAACGACCAGCTCGCCGCCCATCGCCTCAATACGCCGGATGCGTTCAATAACCCGCAACGTGGACGTATCTATTGCTCCGCAAAAGACCGGGACACGCCCGTTGACGGTCTCAAGCGCCAGCCTTGTGATTCCTTCCCAGACACTTTCGGTAACGCGCATCGCTTCTCCGGAAGTACCGTTAACGAATATCCCGTTAACATTGTTTTGGATCAGGTATTCAATAAGCTGCTTAGTGGTGACAACGTCAAGCGTTTCATCCGGAAGCAGTGGTGTGACCAGCGGAGGAATAATTCCGCCAAAACGCTCTTTGTTTTTCATGTTTTAAACCTCTTTCTGTCTCATATGTTTCTTGCTAGCCCTTGACTGATCCAGATGTAATTCCTGATACAAAAAACTTCTGGAATAGCATGAAGATCAGCAGCAGTGGTATTGCCGTAATTGAAGCGCCTGCAAACTTCAGACCATAGTCCACGATATCGGGATTATCGAACAGGCTCGCAATGCCTACAGGCAACGTATAGGTGTTTTCATTGGTTTTCATAACAAACTGCCACAGGTAGCTGTTCCATGTGCGAATAAATGTCAGTATCCCAAGCGCAGCTATCCCCGGCTTTGACAACGGAAGCGCAAAATCCGTGAAAAATCTGAAATGTCCGCTGCCGTCGATCGACGCCGACTCATAAATTTCGTCAGGTATGGTGTCGTAGTAGTTAGTCATAAGGTATACACCAAACGGCGAAGCGATGTCCGGGATAATAAATCCCAGCATGGAGCCGATCCACCGGTAGGAGACCATCTGCTGATATAGCGGCAGAAGATAGATCTCCTTGGGCATTACAAGACAAGCGATAACCAGGGTGAAAATCAGCTTCTTGCCGCGAAAACGTATTTTTGAGACAGCATAGCCGGTAGCCGCCGATACCAGGATGACCCCAAGCGTAGTGATGCCCGATACAAAAAGTGAGTTTCCGATCCACCGAAGCGCCGGATGCTTCGCAAAGATGTTAATATAGTTGTCCAGCGTGACTCGTGACGGAATCCAGTCCGGCGGGATCCTGATGATATCCTGGGAATACTTGAACGACCCCGTAAACAGCCAATACAGCGGGAACAGGGAGGCGGCGCAGAATATAATGATCAACAGGTTGGCCGTAAAGTCAAATTTGGATTTTTTAAATACCCTGTAAACCTGGTTCATCATTTTTCTCACCTCCTCTTCGAGCGGACATACCGCAGTTCAAACACGACCAGCACCAGCGTAAATATGAACATCACGACTCCCAGTGCCGAGGCGGAGCCAAAGTTTCCATGCGTGAAGCCCTCCTGGTAAAGCAGGTACATCATTGTCGTGGACGAGTAGTATGGTCCGCCGTTCGTAAGGAGTTGGATCACAACGAATACACGCAGAATCGCTGCGGTTTGTGTGATCATCACAAACTGTGTGGTCGGCATTGAGCATGGTATAAGTATATAACGGAACATCTGCAGCCGGGTTCCGCCGTCGATTTCCAACGCCTCGATCAATTCCTCCGGAATACTGATCATGTCTGCGACGTAGAGTACTACGCACTGCCCGATGTTGATGGTAAAAAGTATGAAGATTATGATCCAGAAAGTCCATCGGGCATCACCAAGCAGGTTTACCGGTGTCGTGCCGATCAGTTCGAAAAAATAGCGTGCCAGTCCGCTCTGGGAGTCGAGCATGAACCGCCATATGATAGTCATGACAACCATCGACGCCACCACAGGCACATAGAGGCTGACTCGCACAAATGAGCTGTATCGATGGCCCTTGTCGAAAACGCTGCCGCCGATGAGAATACCTGTCACCACATACAGCGGAACAAGGATCAGCACAAAAAGGAGGCTGTTTTTGATCGCCAACAAGTACAGGTTATCTGTAAAAACCACCTTATAATTATCCAGGCCAACAAAGGACTTTCCGCCGAAACGAAAGTCAAACAGGCTGTTGTATATACCCTTTATCACGGGATAGACAATAAACACAGCCGCCAAAGCTATAAACGGAGCAACGAATATATAGCCGGTTAAGTTTTCCTTGAAGACTTTCCTTGAAATGGTAATGCCTCCTCTCCATGCTTTACGAGTACAGCTTCTTACTTGTTAAGCGCCACTGACCGTTTAGCGTATTCGTCGATGACCTTGTTAGCCTTTTCCTGGTATTCCGCAAGTGCATCCTTACTGGACTGCTTATCTGAAAATACTGCCTGCAATGCCGGGAAGAAAGATGCCCTGGTGGAGACATATCCAGGTACGCCGCCGGTAAAGTCATAAATGTATTTATCGACTTTTTCATATTCCGCATAAACGGGATATTCGGCCGCCTGCTCCTTAGCGATCGAGGAGAAAGCAGGTACGCCGATCGTATTGAACTTTGTAAGAGAGGCTTTGCCTTCATCGCTGCTAAGCCACTCGAGGAAACCAAGGGCGAGCTCCTGCTGCGCTTCGTCGACCTTCATCATGCATGCGCCGTAAATGTAGAGCGCCAATGTCTGACCGTCCTGTTTAGGTACGGTTGCCAGGCGCAGATCGAACTTGTTTATCTTGCCCTGTTCCATCGCGCTCAGATAATTAAGGTAGGCTGAATACTGTCCGGAGTTGATCGCTACCAACCCGTTCTGGAAATCAGCATTGCACTCGGTTGCGAGTTTGGTGGCTGCATTCCTGTTTGTATAGCCCTTGGAATACCAATCATACAGCTTATCCAGTGCCTGAACGGTTTTTTCATTGTCTGCCGCGACTACACGTCCGCCGTCAAATACTGTTCCGCCGAGTATGCGCAGGAGATTGTGGTTATGGGTGTCTGCCTGGTCATTTCCTGCAAACAAACTGAACGCGTACTTTTCCGTGCCGGCGAAGTGCTTCGCGAGGGTCGGCAGTATTACGTTTTCGAAATCATCAAGACTCCAGGTGATAATTTCGTATGGGTTCTCGGGTATATAATCACCAAGGCCGGCTTCCCTGACAAGATCCGCATTGACATGAAGTCCGAAAGGCGATGTATAGAGCGGATACATGTATATCTCGTTCCCGATGGTGATCTGTTCCAGAGTGCTATGGGAGATATCCGAACTGACAGGTTTTACTGCGGAGGTAACAGGCAGCATATAGCCCTGGTGCGCCTCATCGAAAACCGAGAATGATGCTGCAAACAGCAAAGCAGGCAGCGTACCGGACTCCTTGGCAAGTGCAAGCTTCTCAGCGCGGTCTGCACCCGGGAACAGTTCAAATTCTATTGTATAATTGGGATGAAGTTCGGTATATTTCTGGATTGCTTCTTCGAAGATAGGTCCGACATTATTTGGAAAATCCGTCCAGAAACTGGCGGTTACTTTCTTTTCCGTCTTTGTTCCGGACGCTGACGATCCGGTTGAATCAGTAGCCGGTGCGGATGTCTGCCCGGCAGGTTCCGATGTGGACGGAGCCGACGATGAACATGCCGTCATAACCAACACCAGTGCAAACACCAACAGATAAGAAACGATACGCATTGCTTTCATTCTAAACTCCTCCTTCTATTACTGCTTCATTTACATAAGCTTTGAAAATAGCAACTTAAACAACTTGCCAGGTATTCACCTCCTTTGCATCCGGATGTAAATCCGCGCGAATCGATGCGGCATATGCCTCTCAGCGGGAATCACCCCGATGTTGATCCTAAACAGCTCTCTCTTACAACGATTTTCGGTTGGTGCAAATAGTAATCCAGATGATTTGGTGAAGCGGGCAGCCGCCCGGATCTGCGCAGCAGCACCTCCGCTGCCGTCTGTCCGATCTCTACGCTATTGTAAGATACCGAAGTAAGCCTCGGAATAAGTGTCCTGCAAATATCCGAATCGTCGTATCCGATTATACCTATATCAGACGAGACCTGCTTTCCGCAGCGCACGATCTCATGTATCACATTCAAAGCTACATTGTCGTTAAAGCAAAAGATCGCGTCAACAAAATCCTTCTCAAGAATCAACCGTTGAATTGCCTCGCGGTCAAACCTTTCTTCAGCTGTTTTAGGGATACGGATGCGGTCCCAACAGATTTCAAGGCCATTTTCCGCAAGAGCCGACAGGTAACCCTGACACCGGTCTATGCTGGTACGGTATCGACGTTGGGCGACGTACGCGATCTTTCTGTAGCCATGCTCAATAAGATGTTTTGTTGCTATGTAGCCTCCATAAAAGTCATTTGAGGTAACACAGGGAGCCTGTATGCCCTCAATGGATCGGTTGCAGAATACAAAAGGGATATCGATATCTGTAAGCTGTCTGTAGAGCATATAATTCTCTCTGTAATCATCCGAAATGACAGGTACAAGTATGAAGCCGGATACATTGCTATTAATGAGCCGTTTTATGTATTGCATCTGTTTTTTAACATTTGCGTCTGAGTTGCATAATATCAGGTTGATGCCATACCGGTTAGCCACATTCTCAACCCCGCGTACGATACCGGTATAAACTTCATCCATCACGTTATGGACGATTATTCCCCAGTTATCGCCCATATCATCGATTTTGATATCCTCAATGAGCACATTGCCGCTGACATAAGTGCCGCTGCCTTTTTTTGAATAAAGTTTGCCTTCCTTTTCAAGCATGTCAATGGCACGGTCAAGCGTCGTACGGGTAGTCTCCAACTCCTCGCATAGTGACGGCCGGGAGGCCAAACGCGTATTAGGCGGCAGTTTCTCGATCTTTTTTTCCAGCAGCTCTTTTATTTCCAGATAACGCATATAGTCTCCTCATCACTGGTTTTCATAATCCCAATCTGACCGGTCAGTTTATGTGTTTTTTGCCATAATTCTGACTTTAGTATCCTGCATCTTGAGTAAAATGTCAATAAGTTGTTATAAAAACGGTCAGCATTTGACCGAAAACGGTCAGCCTACTGATTGACTCCTTGAAGACAGCGCTTTACAATTAAAATTGGAACAGTCTCATTATGACAGGAGGTAATAATATGTTCACCATCAGCATGTCCTGTTTTGAATTCGATGATTTTATGAAGCTTGCAGATCACGTTGGTATTCTGGCAAAGAAAGGAATCGGAGTGGAGTTATGTGCAGACAGTCTGCCTTTTTTCAATGCAGGTATGTACAAGAGTCTTTTGCCGGGAATTCATCTCGGGATGCACTGCCCTATGCGCGGAATCGATATTGCAGCACCGAGAGGCAGTGCCGGCGAACGTTTTTTCTGGATAAAATACGAGGATACCCTGAAGCTTTGTCAGCAGCTGCAAGCCAGCTATATGGTGGTACATACGCTTCATAAAGTACATAAGGTGGGAAAAGCGGAAGCGCTCGAATTATCTTTCGAACGGCTTCAAAAACTGATAAAGCTGGCCACAGATTATGGCGTTGAAATATGGATCGAGAATGTCGGAACCTATCTTAAAGGAACCATATTATACGAAGAAGAGGAGTTTATCGAACTGGCAGAAAGTCTGCCCGGCGCGCTATTCCTGGTGGACGTCGGCCATGCTTACCAGAATGGATGGGATGCGCTGAAGGTATGCAGGCGTTTGGGCAGTAAACTTCGTGGATTGCATGTTCATGACAATTTTGGAGTAACCGATCTGCATCTGCGGATCGGCAGCGGCAGTTTTCCGCTGAAAGAGTTTGTTTATGGCATTCCGAATAAAGATATCAACTTTGTGATGGAGTACCTTCCCACAACCTGTGATTCAGTCAAAGCCATCCTGGATGATATCGATGTCATGAATGAATATTTGAAAGCCAGTGAATGACAATATGGCAGAACGCCTTTCACCTTTCTTTCATATACATTCAACATGTCAGGGTATGGATTCATGGAGTGATGCCTGGTCCAAGGCAGCTCTCGCGCATTACGATATTGGGCTGGTACAGATAGTAGTTAAATTCTGAAAGCGGCTGACCGTTGATCATTTTCCACAGCAATTCGGCAGATTTCAGGCCTATTTCGACATTCCTGTATGCCAGGGATGTAAGTTTCGGATGCAATACTTCGCAAACATCTGAGTTATCATAACCAATAACACCAATGTCGAATGATATTTTTCTGCCGCTTTCCGATATAGCCTGGTACACTCCCCTGGAGATCGTATCATTGAAACAAAAGACAGCGTCAATACCAGGGACTTCGTCAAGCAAGCGCTTCATGGATGCATACCCTGCCGCAGGACTGCCGTTCTCCTCCAGGATGATGGCCCTTCTGTCAACCGTAATGCCGTTTTCCATAAGCGCGCTCAGGTAACCATGACAGCGATCAATACTTGTTTTATATCTCAGCCTGGATATGTAAGCGATTTTACGATAGCCTTTTTCGATAAGATGTTTCGTAGCAATATAACCGCCATAAAAATCATTTGATGTAACTACAGGCGCTGCAATACCCTCAACGGAACGGTTGCAGAACACAAACGGTATCTTTGCTTCAGTCAGCTGATTGTAGAGCCGGTAATTTTCCCTGACATCATTTGTTACAACCGGCACGATAATAAATCCCGATACGCCCGATTGTATAAGCCTCTTGATGTATTGCTCCTGCTTATCAGCGTTGTTGTCGGAATTGCATAGTGTTATGTTTACCCCATACATCTGCGCTACATTCTCAATGCCTCGTACTATACCGGGATAAACTGATTCCATTATATTGGGAACTATGACTCCCCAATATCCGCCGCTTTTTTCCTGCTTTTCCGGCAGCGTGCTGACATATGTTCCGCTGCCGCTTTTAGAAGTTAGTACGCCTTCGTCTATAAGCTCGCGTATAGCTCTGTCCAAAGTTGTCCTGGTTGTTTCCAGTGCAGTGCACAAAGCGGGTCTTGAAGGCAGCTTTTCATTAGCCTTCATACTCCTGATTATTTCCAGAAGCTTCAGTTTGATCTCTTTGTAGCGTAGCATTTAACACCTCCGAATCAATAGCGCTTTATCTGTCGGCGCAGGCTTGGCGATTCTATAATTAACTATATCACCTGCCCGCATTATGTCAATATTACCGCTTGATATTAGTCAGATTTAATATTATCAGTCAGATTTTAAAGATTTATTTCATTATCGGTCAGCTTTTGCTGTTTTAAGCCTTTTTTTAGTTGACTTGCCCGCTTTTGAAGTGTTATTTTTATCTACGTAGTATAATACTTCGAAAGGAGCATTCCTATGTTTACTATTCAGCGCTCTGACCACTACGACTTTGTTGTATGCGGAGGCGGTCCCGCCGGATTCGCTGCTGCTGTCAGTGCAGCTCGCAAGGGACTTAAAACTGCAATTGTGGAAAAGCT
>ENA-UPAD01002266-UPAD01002266.1-bioreactor-metagenome-genome-assembly--contig:-NODE-2266-length-14817-cov-6.210473_pt1 | contig 14817 bp, 26 predicted proteins | sample MGYA00238179_ERZ772710 | MGnify/ENA primary metagenome ERZ772710 (study PRJEB29004, sample SAMN07631245) | bioreactor metagenome | isolation source: Switchgrass digestor | place: USA: Dartmouth...
GAGCACTTCCTTGGTAAGGAAGAGGTCAGCGGTTCGAATCCGCCCATCAGCTCCACTAGAATATACACCATTAGCTCAGTTGGTAGAGCACCTGACTCTTAATCAGGGTGTCCAGGGTTCGAGTCCCTGATGGTGTACCAACTGAAAACCGCTTATCCGTAGGGATTAAGCGGTTTTTCTTTTGCAATTTTATTAGCTTAAAAATGCCTAAAAATGCTTCAAAAGTTGTGAAAAAGTTGTGAAAAAGTTGTGAAAAAAATGAGCTTTATTTTATTTCTTTAAGCTCAATAACAGTTGAATCTTTATATAATTTATTAAGTTTTTGAGCTGTCTTTTGTTTTCTGCTTTCTTGAATATGTGTATATACTTCCCTCATGATAATTACATCATGCCCCATGAGTTCAGCTGCTGATTTTTCGTCTATACCTGCATCATATAGTCCAGTGCAATAAGTATGCCGTAATAATCTGAAAGTAAGATTAAATCTATGTTCTTGCATATCAGGATGATTGTCAAACCATTTATTTATTTTATTGTTAGCTTTTCTAATAATTCTTTTAATTTCCGTTAATCCCATTGGGCCACCGGCATGTCCCGGAAATACATATAAGCTTTTTTTAACTGTTTTTTGATAATTTTTTAAATAATTATATAGTTCATCTGGTATTGGAATGTTACGAATGCCTTTTTTTGTTTTCGGACTTTTCTGTTTTGGTTTGGAATTTTTAAATTCAGTTGCTTTTGTCACTTTAATAATTTGGTTTTCAAAATCTATATCTTTCCACAAAAGAGCTAATGTTTCGCCCATTCTCATTCCGGTATATAGTATGGTAAAGACAATAGGGAAAGACCGGTGATCTTTTAAAATATGTAATAATAATTCTCTTTGGATAGGTGTTAAACACTCTCTTTTTGGTTCGTCTGGAGCAATAACTTTGCAACTACTAACTGGATTAAATGTAATGAGTCTGTCTGCTATTGCTTGTTTAAAGATTTGATTTAATGTGATTCTCACTTTATGTGCTAGACTTTTGGAACTGGTTATATTATTTAAAAGTTTTTGAACTTGTGTGGCCGTTATTTCTTTAATTCTTTTAGTTCCTAGTGCAGGGTTTATGTGATTATTAATACAGTTTCTATACATTTCTTGGGTTTTTAATGCGCCTTTACCTTTCTTATAGGTGTTATACCAAAGGATCATATAATCTTCTAAAATAGGATTATCGTTAACATTATATCCTTGATGGTATTGATACTTCATCTCAATATATTTGGTTTCAACTTCTTCAGGTGTGGATCCATAGATAAAATGCTTTTTTCCGTTGATGGTTAAGGTTGTATAGTAATTACCCCTTTTGTGTTGTCTAATTTTCATTTGTAATCACTCCTTTCTAATAATAAATATCAATAATCATTCCGTAGTTTAAAGTTTTTGTTTTTAATTTTGATTATACAGGATGGCATCTTATCCTAATAAGTCAATGAACTCATCTTCAAAAATAATTTTTATGTTATATCCTTTTGCTTTTAACTCATATGCTTTTTTCTGTTTTGTACTCATTCCTTCTTCACCAACAATAGATTTATCCTGTATACCAACTATAAGGCAATCTGTCTTAGAAGAAACAGAGCTTTTTATTATGCCACCACGGTCTACAACTTTTTGCATAGCTTCTCTACGGTCTAACGTTTTAAGTTCACCGGTAAAAACAACATTTTTATTATAGAAGAAGTTAGATCTATCAAAATTGTTGCTTGAGGGTCTAATTTCTGAGATGAGTACTTTTTTAAAATCTTTTCTTCGACTTTTTTGGAAAGATTTTTGAGGTTTTACATTAGAGAAGGAATATAGCGTAATATAATTATTAAAATCTGTTTGTTTTAAGTTTCCTTTTTTTATTTCATCAAGAAGAGCTATAACTAATTTTGCACATGTTATTGCATCACATAAAGCATTATGATGATTTGGTAGTTGGATATTAAAATACTCAGCTTTATCTTTTAATGAGTTTCCAACACAATTGTCAAAATGTATAGCGTTGCATAATTGCATACTACATAGATAAGTAAAATTTGGCATATCGATTTCATATTCTAATAAACAAGTTTTTAATATTGTCATATCAAATATTGCATTATGTGCGACAATTATATTATTATAAAAATAATGTTTGATTTTTCCCCAAACTTCATAAAAAAATGGTGCGTCCTTAACATCTTCAGGAGTTATACCATTAATTTCAATATTTTTATTATTAAATTGTAATGATGGTGGACGAATTAAAAAGTATTCCGTCTTTTCAATTTTGCCATTTGATACTGCTGCAATGCCGATAGAACATGCACTGTTAAAATTTGAATTAGCTGTTTCAAAATCTATAGCAACGAAATCAAACAACATTATTTGATACCACCTTTTCGTGGTTCGCATTTTTCCCATAAAAGATTTTTCCATTAATAAGATTTTGTCTGTAAATGCAACCTTTTGATAATGGGTTGTCTTCTATTATACATTTTCTTTTATCTGAACATTCAACATATCGATGACAACATCCGAATAATTCTCCAGATGATTTTGCATAACAATAGTCATATATCTCTAAAATAGGTTGGGATAATTGCAATACATCCATTTCATTTTCTAAATCAATCCTACTCCAACCATCCTTACCGACTACAAAATTGATATTATTACATAGTTTAAGAGTGTAATTTAAGTAATTTTTTATTGATATAAATTTTGTTTTTTTCCCATTTTTAATTCTCATACATGGAATATTATAAAATAATACACTTAAATATGTTTTTGTTTGATTATATGATATTTTAGATGTATCCCTTTCGGAAGTATTTAATATTTGAATCAATATTTTTGCTATTTTAAGCTCTTGATCATTGATGTTCTCATAAGTTGTCATTTATACACTCTCCTTGCAACTTGTATATCATGTTTAAATGATATAAAGGATATATTATTATACCGGTCTGCGTTTTAATGAACGAATCTCTACTTCATGTTGTCCATACATCTCAGCTAAAGAGTTGTTTATGTTGCTCATTTCTTCAAGTTTTGTTCTAATTTCAAGATGATTATTAGCATTTCTTCCGTCCATATCATCAAGACGGTCATTAATGTTGTTTATAGCAACTTTTAATTCATTTTGTCCTTTTTCTAAATTTGTAACTTTTTCTTTAACCTCTTTCAATTCACTTTTGATTCCTTTAACTTCGGTTAAAATTTCCTTTAACATTTTTTCCATTTCAATCATCCTTTCGTTTTATTTTATATTTTATTCTGTTTTCTAATACTGCAACAGACGAATTACTGCTAAAGTCGTCTTCTTCAATATGAGCCATTTCGTGTTGATACGCTTCTCTTTGCATTTCATAACTTAAGTTTTTATTGATGTAAATATTGTAATTCCCATCACTATCCGGAACAGTCATGCCTCTGACTGTTGATGGTAGTTTAATGAGTCTTACAATCTTATCCATGGTGTCTTAATCCCCCTTAAGCGCCTCAATAATTTTAACAGCTTTTTCAATATCTTCTTTGGTAGCTTTTTTAGATACACTAAATAACATTTTCATTTCAGGACGTTTGTGTAAACTTTCTAATATCTCGTTTACTTCATCGTCTGATGTTGGGGTTATTGGTTCTCGAATATCTGTTCTGCAGAGAAGATAGTCGGTTGACACATTGAAAATTTCTGCGATTTTTGAAAGCATTTCATAATCAGGTTCTCGCTTTCCTAATTCATATTTCCCATATGTGGATGGGTCAATATTAAGGATATTTGCTACTTCTTTTTTTGTATAACCTGCTTCTTCCCTTAATCTTGCAAGTCTTTCATTTAGCATTTTCATCACTCCTAACTACTATAATAATAGACAAATTGTCTATAGTAAATATATCGAGCCAAAATGTCCATTTATTTATAAAAAACTATTGACAAATAGACGATATGTCTATATAATTAAAAATGTAGACAGTTCGTCTATTGAAAGGAGTGATAATATTGAGATTTTGGCTAAGGGATTTAAGATTAAACAATCAGATGTCACAAAAAGATGTGGCCAATTTGGCTAGTGTAGACGTTACTACAATAAACAAAATCGAATTAGGAGAACGTAGGCCATCTCCTGAAACAGCCAAAAAAATAGCCGCAGTACTGGGCTTTGACTGGGTAAAGTTTTTTGAAGATGAGAACGAGTTAACCAAAACAGGTACAGATGGAGAGATTTAATTAATAAAGAAGAAGGGGGTTAAAAAATGCAAGATAAATTAGTCATTCATGTACAGAAAGAGCAGACGGGTTTACCTCCACACAAAATAGTTTCTCTCATATTAGATTTTGCTTTAGAACGAATTGAAATAGTTGAAAAAAGTTAAAAGGAGGGATGTTCCGGTGACAACGCATGAATATTTATTAAACAAATACGGCCCAACGCTGACATTTCAGCAGGCAGCGGAAATATTAAGATTACATTGGCAAACTGTACGTGAGATGTGTTTACGTGGAGAAATTAAAGCACCCAAGGCTGGTCGTAAATGGGTGCTAACCACAAAAGCTATTGCAGATTATCTTGACAATGTAAACGAACCTGAAGATATAGTGCAGGTGCAGTTGCCAAAGGGCAAACATAGAAAAATTGTATAAGGAAGAGGTGAGTAACGTTGGAAGAAAGACTAAATCAATTAGAAGAGAGAAATGATAGATTGTTTTTAAAGTTAGGAGAATTAGAAGCTAAAGTTGAGTTAATGATACATGAAACATATACAGTCAATGATGTGCTAAAACTTTTAAATGAAATAGCTTATGGCAAAGATGCGAACCAAAGTCTGTAATGAATAGGATGGGGGTGCATATGCAGGAACGGAGGCTGACACGCAAGCTGAAAGAGATTTTAAAACAACGGGGACTTATCGGATTCACAGTTCTTGTATCTATGTAATTTACTAGATAAAGATATCAAGTTCAATAAAATTTATTTCAAAAAGAAAACAACTCTTCCAGAAGTACTGAATTTGGCAAAAAATTGCGTTCGTTTAGCTAAATTGATTGCTTAAGAAAGGGGGATGATTAAATGCCGAGTAACACACAAGTATTGATATTGCTAATCGGATTATGTGCAGTGTGTTTCGCAGCCGGATGGATGTGGGGAGCAGAGGTAAAAGAGTATCAGATTTTCAAAAATAAAAAGGTGAAACATATTGATTTTAGGGCATAAAAAAAGCACTTTTTCAAGTGCAAAAATAAAATTACCACTAACTTTATTTTATCATCAATAGGTTAAGGTGTCAATGTTAAAAAAATTACCCCTGCGAACGCTCCGTGCTTCGCTGCCAGGCGGCCAGTAAGTGCTTTAGCGGGCAAGTACAAGAGGGGCAGGGGAAATAAAAAGAAGAGGAGATGAATGATTATGACAGCGGTAACGCTTGCAAAAACGATAGATATGACACGGAATGAATGGCTTGAAATTCGCCGGCAAGGGATCGGCGGCAGTGATGCAGCCGCCATTGTCGGACTTGACCGATATAAGTCGGCATTTGATGTATATGCAGATAAAATCGGGCTAAAAGAAGAGCAGCCCGATAATGAAGCCATGAGACAGGGCAGAGATTTAGAGGACTATGTTGCACAAAGGTTTTGTGAAGAAACGGGGAAAAAGGTCCGCAGAAGAAATGCAATACTGAAACATCCAGAACACACTTTTATGACTGCAAATATAGACCGTTGGGTAGTAGGTGAAAATGCAGGTTTAGAATGCAAAACAACATCTATTCTGAATAAAACCAAATTCGCACAAGGAGAATTCCCGGCAAACTATTATGTACAGTGTATGCACTATATGGCCGTCACCGGTGCAGAACGTTGGTATTTAGCAGTATTAGTACTAAACAAAGCATTTCATGTATTTACTATCGAACGTGATGAAAATGAAATACAGGCTCTTATAGAAGCAGAAAAGTACTTTTGGACAGAACATATAACGAAAAAAATCCCACCTGCACCAGACGGAGCAAAGAGCACATCAGAACTTATTAAACAACTATTCCCGGAAGCTAATGAGCGAGAAGAAGTCGCATTATACGGACATGAAAGCAAAATACAGCAGTATTTAGAGCTTGATGAGCAAGTCAATGAGTTAACGAAACAAAGAGACGCAATCAAACAAGAGTTGCAGCTTGCTTTAGCTGATGCAGAAATAGGCAGGGCTCAAGGATATGTTGTAGAGTGGAAAAACCAAGTCCGGCAAACATTAGATACTAAAAAACTTCAATCAGAGCAAGAAGATATATATAAAAAATATCTCAAGCCTGCGCAAACCGTAAGAGTTTTTAAAATTAAGGAGGTATCGTAATTATGACAAAAGGATTAATTCAACAGGCAACATCTAATAACGGCAAAACTGCCGTTGCAAGACCGATTGATAAGCTTAAGAATATTTTAGCTGCACAGAGTGTACAAGAGCAATTTAAGGCTGTTTTAGCCGAAAATTCAGGAGCTTTTGTAGCAAGTATTATTGATTTATATAATACTGATAAAACTTTACAACTATGTGACCCTAAAAATGTTGTCATGGAAGCTTTAAAAGCTGCGAGTCTTAAATTACCTATCAATAAACAGCTTGGTTTTGCATGGATTGTACCATATCGTGATGGCAAAACAGGACAGTACATTCCGACTTTCCAACTTGGTTATAAAGGTTATATTCAGCTTTGCATGAGGACCGGTGCATATCGTTATATTAATGCAGATGTAGTGTATGAGGGTGAGTTGGTCAAGTGTGACAAACTTACCGGAGAGATAGAGATAGATCCGGAAAAGAGAACGAGCGACAAGAAAATAGGTTATTTTGCTTTTATTGAAACACTGAACGGTTTTAGAAAGACGCTTTATATGTCGGTTGAAGAAGTAACGAAGCATGCCCAGCAGTACAGCAAAAGCTACGGGAACAAAAACAGTGTATGGGCTACTGACTTTGACGCAATGGCATTGAAAACCTGTTTACGACTTTTACTTTCAAAATACGGAGTTATGAGTGTAGAAATGCAGCAGGCATATGTAGAAGATAGTTCAGATACCGTTTATTTAGCAGATGAAGCAATAGAGAATGCAGACACAACAGAAGATATTGTGTTAGAGACAGAAACAATTGAAGAAATAAATGATGAGGCAGGTGACACGAAATAGTTAAATAAGGCGGCTTTAATTTAGCCGCCTGTAAAAAGGATGTCAGGTGGTGACGATATGCCAAACCGCATAATTAAAGAATCAATCTGTACAAGCGATACAATAGATCAATTAACATGGTTTGAGGAAGTATTTTTTTACCGACTAATCGTAAACTGTGATGATTATGGTAGATTTGATGCAAGACCAGCAATTCTAAAAGCAAGATTATTTCCTCTTAAAAACGTCACAGAAAAACAAATTTCTGATGCTTTAAATAAGTTATCGACGGTAGGTATTGTAACCGTGTACGAGTATGACGGGAGACCGTACCTGCAATTGGTAACTTGGGATAAGCATCAGCAGATACGTGCTAAAAAGAGTAAATATCCTGCTTTTGATGAAACTTGTAATCAAATGATATCAAATGATATCAAATGTCCCCGTAATCCAATCCAATCCGAATCCGAATCAGAATCCGAATCCAATACGAATACAAATACGCACGCACGCAAAGAAAAAAGCCAACCTGAAAAAATCAAATATGCCGACTTTGTCAGCCTGACCAATGCCGAATATGAGGCACTCGTGGCGAAACTCGGTGAAGATGGTGCAAAGCGTTGTATTGAGATTTTGGATAATTATAAGGGTGCCAACGGTAAACGCTACAAGTCTGACTATAGGGCTATTCTGAATTGGGTTATTCAACGATATGAGGAAGAGCAGAGCAAGAGACGGCAAAACAAGCCTTCCAGCAATATTTTTATGGAGGTTGATGTGTGATGACGAGGGAAGAGACAAAGGCCATATTAGCAATTTTAAAAGCTGCATATCCGAACTTTTATAAAGACATGACCAAAGATGATGCAAGGAATACAGTTGATTTATGGGCCACAATGTTTGCAGATAATCCTGCGCCTATAGTTACGGAAGCTGTAAGAGCTCTTATATGTACTTTGAAATATCCTCCAACAATAGCAGATGTCAAAGAAAAAATTGCTATGATAACACAGCCTCAAGTAATGACTGAGATGGAAGCTTGGGACAGGGTGCGAGGAGCTATCAGCTACTATAACGCCACAGAAAATTTCAAAAACCTGCCGCCATTACTGCAAAAGATAGTTGGCAGCCCTAATCAGCTCAGAGAATGGGCATTAATGGACAGCGATGTAGTTAATAGTGTGATACAGTCCAATTTTATGCGGAGTTATAAGGTAAGAGCAGCACAGGAAAGGGAATATGCAATGTTACCGGAATCGACAAAGCAGCTCATACAAGGAATAGCGGCAAAGATGGATGTAAGATTTATTACGGGAGGGAATGGCAGATGAAAACCCTTGAAGAGCTTAAGCAAGACAAAAGAATTATCATTCAGGAAATTGGTTCAGATGGTGGTTATGCATATGCCTATCTAAATGGCAGCAGAAAACCTGCGATGATTGTATTCAGTTGGGGTGGCGGATGGGATCACGTTTCAGTAAGTTATAAAAACCGTTGTTGTACATGGGATGAAATGTGTACGGTAAAATATATTTTCTTCAGGGATGATGAATGTGTAGTACAATATCATCCGAAAAAAGCAGATTATATTAATAACCATCCGTACGTTTTACACCTTTGGAAGAAACAAGGCGAAGAATTCCCAATGCCGCCAAAATACATGGTATAGATAGGCGAAGGAGTACATTATGACTCTTAGATGGACAGAAGAGCAACTTCAGGAATATTTAAAACGTATTGGCAAACAGCCAAAACAGGAATTAAAGCCTAAGAAAACCAAATATAATGCAAAGCATGTATGTGTAGACGGCATTCTTTTCGATAGTCAGCAAGAAGCTAATTATTACAGTTCTTTAAAACTGCTTATGAGGGCAGGGGAGATTAAAGGCTTCTGTATGCAGCCTAAGTTTGTTCTTGTAGAAGGCAATGATACGGATAGAGCAATTACATATGCGGCTGATTTTATTATATTTCACAATGATGGCCGATATGAGATTGTGGATGTTAAGGGATTTGAAAGTCAACAATGGAAGAGGACATTTAAGCAGTTTAGGCTTAAGTATCCGGGACTGGAATTTAAAGTTGCAAAGAGTTAAAAAATAAATCTTTAGCGAAGAAAGTGAGGGGTTAGTATGGATTTAAAAGCAATTATCGATGAAGCTATTAGAGCTGATTATATAATGTGCTATCCGATAGAAGATTTTACTATTGAGGATTTGATAAATCTTTCTGATATGGCTAAAAAGAACAATGTTGAGTTAAGTATTCGAAAAGAAACGAGTAATTTTTATTATGGGACGTTATTAGAAGTGCAAAAGGAGAAAAGCGACAAATAACGGGGGTATAGGGATGAAGAAAGACCACATCAGGGATTATGCAACGGAAGCCTTTCGTTTTTATGCAAAGACGGGTGGTTCTAAAAAGTACATAGAAAAAATAGTAGCCGATATGCAAAGGCAAAAAGGTGTGGGAATAGTTAATCCAACCGAGGGAGCCTTGATTGCAAAAGAGAGAGCTATAGAGGAAAATGCAGCAGAACTTGCGGATCTAGAGGCAGTCGAAAAAGCAATGCATCTTATAGAGAAGCTGCCTCAGGGTGGCAGTATACTAAAGGCTATAGAGTATGTTTATTTTAAGGATTGTTGGCGGGAGCTCCGGAAAGGCGATATAGAAAGTAGGGTACATTATGCGGAAATACATATACCGGCATCAAGAGCACAGGTATATAGATGGTTAAAAAAAGCAAGGATACTATTTGCACAAGAGAGAGGACTTAGAACTTGATTATAAAAACATGAGACTACAAGCACTAAAATATGTGTTATTATGTATATAGTTAGTAAAGCTATAGAGATTTCCCCTTTCGAGTTGGACCTGCTTTGGTGGGTCCTTTTAAATTTTATTAGATTTAAAATATTAACATGTATTAACCGTACTGAAAACCTGTGCGGTTTTTAATTTTTTCTTTAGTTTTGGAAATTCTAATATTAACAACCATATAATTATAAAATATAATGAGGTGGAACAATGACAATCGAGTATATTTTTAAATGGTTTGAACATTTTTTTATATTGCCAATAAGATGGTTTAAAATACATTGTCAAGTTTGGTGCAAGCAGCAACAAAGGTGCAAAGTTTGTGGGTATAGAGATAAATTTGATTTTTATGTTCCTGATGAAATATGGAAGATTGTAGTACCGTCAAAATATCAAGATCGAGTAGTCTGCCTAGCATGTTTTGATGATTTTGCTAAAAAAAAGGAGGTAGATTGTACCGCCTCCATAAAAAAATTGTATTTCGCTGGGAACATAATATCATTATCTTTTAAAGCAATACCTTAACTACAGTTCCCAGCTTTTTTCTTGGCCTGACATTCATTACAGAATTCTCCACTAGTAGGTTTAGTATAAGAAATTTCATAGTTACTAGTTGGCCAGTTGGAACAGTTACTACAAAAATGCCAAGTATCACTACCTTTACGTTTGCGATATTGACTAGCCATAATTTCACCTCCTCCCTTTTTAACATTCGACATTTAGAGAAGGTTTTCCTTTATTTTGGGAAAAATTTTACAAAAAAATGGGAATGAAAGAAGGATTTTTCCTTTTTTATGGCGAATTATAGTAGTGAAAAGGGGGGATGATGTTATGGATAAAAAGCAATGCCCGAAATGCGATAATGAAATGATGGAAGGTACCGCAAGAGGAAATTTTTCTGGCATAAGAAATGATGGTGTATACGATGGAACAGAAACTACTAAGTATATGTGTAAAGAATGTGGATATATTGAAGAATGGGCAGATGATCCTAAATTTATTGAGAGCACAAGGCCTTAAAAATTAAGTGAATATTAGCCTACGGAGCCAACAGGCTCTTTTTTTAATGTAACAAAGGCAGGTGAGGTGATGTGAATAAGAATAAAGGTGGAAGACCGAGTAAATATCATACGCATGTAGAACCAAGGCTGATTGAAATAGAAGGTTGGGCAAGAGATGGTCTAACAGATGAACAAATTGCTTATAATTTAGGGGTAGCATATTCAACTTTTAAGGAGTACAAAAAGAAATATCCGGACTTAATGGCTACCCTAAAAAAGGGCAAAGAAGTTGTTGACAGACAAGTTGAGAATGCACTATTAAAAAGGGCTTTAGGATATGAGTATACAGAAGAAAAAATTGAAATTAGTAATGATGGACGTAAGATAATTCAAACTACAAAACATGTTCCAGGAGATACAACAGCACAAATATTCTGGCTAAAAAACCGTAAACCTAATGAGTGGAGAGATAAACGGGATGTAGATATAAAGGGTAATATGGAAATAAACAATCCTTTTGCAGGACTGACTACTGAAGAGTTAAAGAAGTTGGTACACAATGATTGATAAAAACTTAATTAAGAAGTATGCAAAAATAGAACTTGCAAGACGTGAGTTCTTTTATTTTTGCAATTTATTAGCGCCAGATTTTTATAAAGAAGATAGAGAATTTCTTAAAATATTATGTGATGAAATGCAGGGTTTCTACTTCTCTAATGATGATGTACTGATAATAAATATGCCACCAAGACATGGTAAATCAAGAACCGCAGGACTATTTGCTCAATGGGTGCTAGGAAAGAACCAGCAAGAAAAGATCATGACAGGATCGTATAATGAAACTTTATCAACCGTATTCTCAAAGAATGTTAGAAATGGTATCCAGGAAGTCAAAGCTGATGAAGAAAAAGTAGTATATTCAGATATATTCCCTCATGTTCGTATAAAGCAAGGGGATGCAGCAATGAATTTGTGGTCCTTAGAAGGTGGATATAATAACTACCTTGCTACTTCTCCTACTGGAACCGCTACAGGATTTGGATGTACTTTAATGATTATAGATGACTTAATTAAGAATAGCGAAGAAGCCTATAATGAAAATACACTTGAAAAGCATTGGGAATGGTTTACTAATACAATGCTATCCAGACTCGAAGAAGGTGGAAAAATCATCATAATAATGACTAGGTGGGTAACTGGTGATTTAGCAGGGAGAGCTTTGGAGCATTTCAAAGAAGAGAAAAAGAAAATAAGACATATATGCATGAAAGCCCTACAAGATGATGGGACTATGCTATGTGACGAAATCTTATCAAAAGAAAGTTACGAAATGAAAGTAAGAGCTATGGGTGAGGATATAGCAAGTGCCAACTATCAACAAGAGCCAATTGATATAAAAGGAAGGCTGTACAATTCATTTAAAACATACGCAGATATTCCAAGAGATGAGAAAGGTAATTCGTTATTTGAAGGTATTTATTCATATACCGATACTGCAGATGAGGGTGACGATTATTTATGCAGTATGATATTTGGAATTTATAACAAAGAGGCCTACGTCTTGGATGTGTATTACACAAAAGAGCCTATGGAGATTACAGAGCCTGAAACTGCAAAGAGATTATATGAAAACAATGTAAATTTAGCTTATATAGAGTCTAATAATGGTGGTAGAGGATTTGCTCGACAAGTAGAGAGGATATTGAAAGAAAAAGTTAATACTAACATGACTAAAATTATTTGGTTCCATCAATCGCAGAATAAAAAAGCTAGAATATTATCCAATGCTACATGGGTAATGGACCATATCTATTTTCCGATAAATTGGCGAGATAGATGGCCAGAATATTATAAATCAATGACAACGTACCAAAGGGAAGGTAAAAACAAACATGATGATGCACAGGATGCAACTACAGGGGTGGCGGAGATTATGAATAATAAGATAAGCATTAGGAAACGAAACTACAGTGGAAAGGGGGCAAGATAAGTTGATTAATTACAATGAGTTACTGAAATCAGAATTAGAAGGAGTCTATGGTGACCAATTAGCAAGGGTAAGTGAGATTATCAAATGTTATTCCATTTATGATGGACAACAAGAATGGCCAACGAATAAGGATTTAGACTATGAACCTACTAAGAAAATTACAAATATAATCAAAAAGTTAATTGATACACGTGCACGTTTTATGTTTGGAAGAGAACCTTATTTTGATATAAGGCCTATAAACAAAGATGCTGAAGGCTCTACTACTTATCAAGACCAAGCACAGGCAAAAGAGGATTTATTATATAGAATCCTAAAAGAAAACAAATTTCATAGCAAATTACTTAAAGCACGAAAAGACTGCAGCATAGGCGGAAAGATTGCTATAAAATTATGGGGACATAAAGATGTGGGATTAAGGATAATATTTAGTCCTGCAATGGAGTTTTTTCCACAATTTAATCTTGATGACGTAGACCAACTTGAAAAAGTGGTCTTTTTGTATGCCGTGAACAATGAAGAGGATCCGACAAAGCAAAGGATAAAAAAACAGGTATGGGAATTAGTCAATGACAGATGTATTTTAAATGAGTCCACTCATGATGGCAGAGGTAATATTGTCAGCATAGAATATCAAGATTACAACACAGGACTAGACTTTATTCCGGTAATCATAGTAACAAATGGTGGTCTTACTGGAGAAATAGAAGGAATAAGTGATGTAAAAAGATTATGGCCTAATCAAGATGCTTATAATAGATTAACTTCTGATGATATAGATGCTCTTAAGTTCCAGATGTTTGGGCAAGATGTATTCACAGATGCCTCAGAGGATTCACTTAAAAATATTAAAATTGCTCCAGGGGCAATGATAGACCTGCAAACTGAACAATCTAATCCTAATGCTAACAAACAAGCTAAAGTTGAGAGATTAGAAAGTAAATTCAGCTACAAAGATAAATTTGAAGATACAGTAAATAGAATAAAAAATGATATGTATGATACTCTAGATGTGCCTAACGTATCACTTGAACAGTTAAAAGGATTAATGCAGTCAGGGAAATCTATGAAAGCACTTTATTGGGGGCTTATGGCTGCTTGTGATGAAGATTGGACTGAATGGGGTCCAGCACTAGAACAAATGATAGAGTATATCTTTAAAATGGTGGGTGTATATAATTTGTATGGTGCAAGAAATATAGCAAGGTATGAAACTACTACGAACATAGAAAGATTTTATCCAATTCCAGAAGATGAAATTGAACAAAAACGTGTCGATATGGAGGAAGTACTAGCTGAAGTAAGAAGTAGACAGTCATATATGAAGAAATGGGGAGAGTATGAAGATATAGATTCAGAGCTAGAACAGATACAGAAGGAAAAAGCACTGTTGCAAGACACCTACACTCAAGACTTAATGAACAATCTTGAAGAGTAGGTGATATTTTATGAGTGAATATGTAAAATATGCTTTAGCTGTTAGGAAGAAAGTGTCTAAGCTAACATTAGAACAGCAAAAAGAAATTTTAAATCTTTATGAAGATACAATTAGTAATTTAGCAAGTAAAGCTGCTAGTGCAAAAGATAAGAGTCTTACAAAAAGATGGGTGTTAGATTATCAAAAAGAACTTACCAAAGCGAAAAATGAACTAGCCAAAAAAATCAATGCAAGTGTTAAAGTATCTATAAATAAAGCTGCTAAATTAGGCACAGAAGCAGAACAGTTAATCATGAATCAAATATTTGATGTTGCAGGAATAGATCCTGGAGATCATTTGTAAACGCCAAACCATGCGTACCTATTCACGAGTTAGTTTTTTTGAGATAATCA